>JAEAME010000929.1_pt1 | contig 24257 bp, 22 predicted proteins | sample 8958731 | NCBI WGS metagenome assembly JAEAME01 (sample SAMN16933194, study PRJNA681113) | bioreactor sludge metagenome | isolation source: anerobic bioreactor sludge (Control) | place: India:Bengaluru | collected 2018-10-24 | reverse complement strand
TTCCAGCATCGTGCACATGGGCAGCTACTGCACGGTGTTCACAAAAACCGAGATCCTGGCTCATCTGAGGGCCGGGAAAAAGGTTCCGGAGATCGTGGCCGGGCTTATCGAGTCGGTGGTAAAGCGCATCATCGAAATGAATCCGCTTGCCGGCGAGGTGGTAATTACCGGCGGTGTCGTAGCCAACAATCCGATCCTGGCAGATATGCTGGCCCGGCACCTCGGACACCCCGTTCACATCCTGCCGCACGCGCAACTTGCCGGAGCCCTGGGCGCCGCCTTCCTCGCTGCGGAAGATTCCATCCAACAGCCATAAAAAATCGGGGTCGGAATCGGAATCGGTATCGGAATCGAATTTTATTTTCCTTTTTCAATCCCGATATCGATTGCGATTCCGACCCCGATGTGCTCAAGGAGCGGTGAATCACTCTCTATTTTATATACGGCACAGGTCCGAGATTGAATTTTTTGGCGTAATCTTCGAGCATCTTTATCTCACCGTCGTCAATCGTAATCCCTTCAACGAGAGACCGGGCGCGCCGCTCCACTTCCTTCTCGCCGTGGATGTAAATCCTGTCATGGCCTTCGGCCTTTGCGCTGTTGCGCACTCCCTCGAGGATATACTCGACGTGCGCCTCGATTTCCTTTGGATTTCCGAATAAGTCGGTGCGCATTACCGCGAAGAACTGGGCGATTCTGGCGCCGTCGTTTTTAACAAAAGTATCGCGGCTCCAGGCGCCCATCGACATGCCGGCGCATAGAAGGTCCACGAACAATCCGAGCCCATATCCTTTATGGCCGCCCAATTCCTCGCTGTTGCCGCCGAGGAACAGATGTCCGCCCGTCTTCTTCTCGCGATATATCTTCTGGAAGGCGTGGACATCGCTCGTATCATGGCCATCCGCATCGACACACCAGCCAATGGGCATGGCTTTGTTCAGGCGCTCGTACACTTCCACTTTTCCGTGCGCGGCGGTTGTCGTGGCCATATCAAGAATAAAAGGGACTTTTCCGGAGGAAGGGATAGCGAAGCAAAGAGGATTTGTTCCGAGAATTCGATCCTTGCCGAAGAGAACAATCGAGCAGATGCGGGTATTGCAGGAAGACATGCCGATGTAGCCTTGCGCCGTCGCCATCTCTCCCCAAAGCGCGGCCATGCCGAAATGGTTGGAGTTGCGTACCGCAGCGAAACCGGCCCCTGCATTCTTGGCTTTTTCCAGCACGCGATTCATGGCGAACCGCGCGATATACGCCCCGACGCCATGGCGTCCGTCGATCACCACGGACAACGGCGTTTCATAAACAACTTCGGGTTCCGCAGCCGGGATGTTGAATCCCTGCTTGATATTGGATTCGTAAAATTCAAGCCGGCCGACTCCATGGGAATTCACACCGCGCGCATCCGCTTCCACCAGAGCCCATGCCGTGATATCCGCCTGTGCCTTCGGATATCCCAGCTTTTCCAGGATCTTTATGGTATAAGATGTTAGCTCTTCGTATTTGACTTTGGCTTCGTTCATATCTCTCCTTAATTGATTTCAAATTTGCTTCAGCTTGGGAAGTGCGCTCGATCCCTGAGGCATCAGATAGATCTTCTGGTTTCGCCCACCCTCCTTGAAAGCAGTTTCAAGGGCTTCGCCGACTGTCCCGGCTGTCCGGAATCTGGTTTTCGCCAGAAGCGCAGGATCTCCGTTTCCCACGATGATGATGTTCCACTTTTCTGCGGCCGTGCACATGTAATAGCTCACATACTTGGGAACTGTGAAAAGCTTGCGAACCTCCCGCTCCCGCTCCGCGTTCGTCTCGCACTCCAAAAAAATAGTATTTGCATCCGGCGGACCGATGCCCTCGGTGCAATCGCTCAGGATGATGATCCAGCCGCCGGGCTTCGTCGCTTCCTGCGTGTGATAAATGCCCTTGCCGGTCTGGCACACGTCGATGTCCTTCGGATAGCCGCCTTGAGACGATATGGTAATGTCGGCAAGCTCCCGGATGGGTACCTCATAGAGCTCGTCGACAATCTTGCGACCCACGTCGTGAGCGGCCAGGCAATCGCCGCAGACGGCTCGGGCAATTTTTCCGTCGTGCCCCATGATCACGTTGAACATGAAGGCCGGCTTGACGATGGCCGCGACTTCGAGCATATCCAGGTGGATCGGGTTGTCCTTTATATTTCCGCTTGCGACTTCAACCCGCTGCATGCCCTGCTCGTCCATGGTCATCAAATGGTTCTTCTGGATGGATTCGATCGAGGAAATGCCGGGCAGAATCGACTTTTTGCCGCCGCCGTAGCCCACCCACGGGTGATAGGTACAACAGCCGGTCAGCACCAGGCGATCCGCTTCCGCAGCGACCCTGTTTATAATGACGGGCGTGCCGCGGCTGGTAGTGCCCACCCGAATCAGGTTATCTTTGTCCAGGCAGTCATGATCCAGGATGCGGAACCGTTTTATGAGCCCGGGACCGAGCAATGCCGCATGCTCTTCCGGTGTATGCTTGCGGTGGTATCCCAGGGCGCTCAGGAAACGGATGTCCTTGTCTTCGACGCCGGCGTCGTTCAGCTCTTTGACTATATGCGGCAGATAAACGCTCATCCGCTGCCATGCGCGCGTGACATCGGATACGACAACACACACCGTGTTGCCGGGCTTGACGATGTCTCGCAACCGCGGCGTTCCGATCGGGTGGGCCAGGGCATCCAGGACGACTTCATCTTCGGTCATCGAGGATGGGGGCACTTCCTTGACGATCATTCCCAAAAAATTTTCGTCCGGGACGGACACATCCACATAACCAGTTCCGAGTTTCATCTTCACGGTTTTCATAGACGCGCTCCGTTTTCTGTTAAACCGATGCCTCGTAAAAAACATCGACCGGCTCGAAGGCCGCGCTGTTCTGAGCAATATCCTTCGGCATTCGTGCAGGTTTTGGGGACCGTGGGCCCAATAGGGCATGATCCATGAAACCTTGCACGAATCACGTATTATACTGGATGGACACCCACAAATAGAGGAAAAAGGCGTCAGCCGTGACTGTCCGGTTTTCCCATGGTATATTGGCTCTTCAAAATGTGCTGTGGCCAGCAAACCATCGGGAGGAATGCGATGTCAAACGGACCTTTGTCGGGAATCAAAGTGATAGAAATTACCACATTTCAGCAGGGGCCAGTGGCCGGCATGAGATTGGCGGATCTGGGCGCCGATGTCATCAAAATCGAGCCCAAAGACGGAGATCCCGCAAGACGCCACATGCGGACTATCGAGGCGGAATTCAACGTCAAGGGGGACAACTACTACTTTGAACACGCCAACCGCAACAAGCGGGGCATAGTCCTGGATATGAAAAACGATAATGGCATGAAAGCCTTTCTCAAGCTCATCGATTCGGCGGATGTCTTTCTCAATAATATGAGCATCGGCGCTCCGCTGCGGCTCGGCATCGGGCCGGAACAACTGCTTGCCCGCAATCCCCGGCTGATTTATGCCCAGGCTTCCGGCTGGGGCAGAAAGGGCCCTATAGCCAACAATCTCTCTTTCGATTACACCGGCATCGCACGATCCGGTCTGATGATGGCGGCAGGAGAAGACAAGACCCCGCCTTCCATGATTTTGCCGGGCCTTGGAGATGAATTGGGCGGTCTCATGTGCGCCTGGGGAGTAACGCTCGCGCTGTTTGCACGCGAAAAAACCGGGAGAGGACAAGTAGTCGACACATCGCTCATGGGCAGCGTCGTCGCCATGCTGGGGCACCTCATATCGGGTACAACGATGCTGAAGCAGGAATTCCCGCGGTTCGTCCGCACCAACATGGGAAACCCCATGTACAACCATTACTGCTGCAAGGACGGAAAGTGGCTGGCCATTGCTCATCTCGATCCGGACCGGTGGTGGGCGAAGGTCTGCGGCGCGCTTGGACTGGAAAAGCTGATCGGTGATCCCAAATTCAGCACTTTCGCCGCAAGATCCGCCAACCGCAAGGAACTGGTCAAGATCTTCGATGGGGTGTTTGCCGGCAAAACAAGGGACGAATGGATGCGGATACTTCAGGAGAATGGCTGTATCTACACCCCGGTGCAAAGCATTCCTGAAGTTGTTGAGGATCCCCAGCTGTTGGCCAATAACTACGTGATAGAAATTGACCATCCTACCTATGGTCATACCAAAACCATCGGATTTCCCTGGGACCTCAGCGAAACGCCGGCATCCTGGAGAAGAAGAGCACCAAAGCTCGGCGAGCACACCGAAGAGGTGCTGCTGGAAGTCGGCTACAGCAAGGAAGATCTGGCAAAGCTGAGGGAAGAGGGTGCTATTCAATAGAATTTCGGTGACTGTCACCGAAATTCCATCCTAAGGAGAATATTTCATGCTTGATTCGCTGTTTCGACCCCGTGGCGTCGCCGTTATCGGCGCTTCCAACAATACTTTTTCCATCGGAAACCGCGTTGTAAAGAACCTGATAGCGCACAACTTCAAGGGAGGCATCTACCCTGTCCATCCCAAAGAACCCGAAATTCTTGGTTTAAAAGCCTATCCCAGCATTCTCGACGTGCCGGGCCCCGTCGATATCGCGAGCATCGTAGTGAAAAACACCATGGTGCCGCAGGTTGTCGAAGATTGCGGAAAAATGGGCGTCAAGTTCGCCATCATCCATACCGCGGGATTCAGCGAAATGGGACCGGATGGAGCCAGGCTCCAGGAGGCGCTGCTTGACGCGGCGCGGCGTTACGGAGTGCGCGTCTATGGACCCAACAGCCAGGGAGTCATGAACTCCGATCCGGACGTTTCCGTGTATGCCAATTTTACTTTCACGCCCATGCGCCCCGGAAACGCGTCCATTCTCGCCCAGAGCGGGGGCGTGGCGGAACTGCTCAACCTGAACCTGCGCAAAATGGGTTCGGGCTTCCGCATGTACGCTTCCCACGGAAACGCAACCGACGTGAACACCAATGAGATTCTGGATTACTTCGGCAACGATCCCGAGACTCGCACGATCATCATGCACATCGAAAGCATGAAGGACACTCCGGGATTCATAGAGCGCTGCCGCCGCATCGCCCGCGACAAATCCATCCTGGCGATCCGCACCGGGCGGACGGCGGCTGCAGCCAAAGCGGTCAGCTCGCATACGGGTTCGCTCATGCAGCAGGACTCGCTCACGGACACGATTTTCGAGCATGCGGGCGTCATGCGCTTCAACACGACCGAGGAGATGATTTCCGCGGCTTACGCGTTTGCGACCCAGCCGGTCCCGGCCGGTCCGAATGTCGGCATTATCGCGAATGCAGGGGGACCGGGCATCATGTGCGTGGACGAATGTGTCGGCCATGGCCTTTCCCTCGCCAAATTTACCGAGGAAACCAAAACAAAACTGCGCGCCGGTCTGATCCCCGAATCCTACGTGGAGAATCCCGTCGACGTTGCGGCGACAGCCAACGCCGATCATTTCGGTCTGGCAATTTCCTGCTTGAACGATGATCCGGGCGTCGACGCCATACTCATTCCCATGGTGACCCCATTCTTCGTGGACTGCGAGGCAATTGCGCGAAGGATCGCGGAAACGGCAAAGAGCGTCACCAAACCGATCATTGCCGTTGTGATGACCAACGAAAACTGGGCGAGCACGGTCGAAACCATCAAAGGCGCGGGCATCCCGGTTTTCGATTTCCCGGAAACCGGCGCACGCGTGCTGGCGGCCATGGCCCGCTACAGCGAAATACGGAAGCGGCTTAAGGAAATGCCGGCCGTTGCTTCCGGCAACAAGGCAAAAGCCCATGAAATTTTGGCCGGTTTGGGTGAAGGATTCATTTCCCAGGAAGCCGCTTTCAAGGTGCTGGAAGCTTATGGCATCCCGGCCGCCCGCACGGTTGAAATTGCCGCGGCCGCGCTGCCGCGCAAGATGAAATACCCCGTAGCGCTGAAAGTGGACAGCACCGACATCGTTCACAAAAGCGATGCAGGCGGAGTGGTCTTGAATATCGCGAGGAAAGCGGCTCTTCAAAAAGCGCTGGATGAAATGTCCATCCGCTTCCCGGGGGCGAAGTTTGTCGTCCAGGAGCAATGCGCGCCTGGAACCGAAGTTATCGTCGGCTTCAAGCGTGAAAAGGGCGCAGGTCCGGTAGTCATGTTCGGAATGGGCGGCGTGCAGGTCGAGGCGCTCAAGGATGTTTCCTTCCGCATGGCGCCGCTCTCGGAAGCCGGCGCCGCGCGTATGGTTCGGGAGATTCGCTCATTCCCGCTTCTTGCAGGCTCGCGGAATATTCCCGCGGCGGATCTGGCGGCAATCGAGAAGCTGTTGATTGCAGTATCGCAACTGGCAATCGACCTGCCCGAAATCACCGAGATGGATCTTAATCCCGCGATCGTCTATTCTCAGGGCCAGGGGATCAAGGTCGTGGATGTACGCATTAAAAAACAGTAAGTAATCCTTCCTGGGCAATCCTCGGGGCCGGGGTCGGAATCGAATGCAGGGCATGGCTGTTTCGCACGCGATTCCGATGCCGCCCCCGATTTTTTTCCTCCGGTTTTCCTGTTAACCTTCCGGCTTCCCCAAACGTTATAGAAGCAAAAGAATTTCCTGGCGAACAAAGATTCTGCCGGGGAGAACAGGAAAGGAAGAGCTATGAATGAGTTGCTGAGTGAGGATGTTTTGGTCCCGATTGCCATGTGTGCGATGGTGGTGCTTATTGTGTGGTTCGGGCACAAGATCAAGAGGACACGCATACAGGAGCAGGGAGAACTGCGCAAACGATTGCTGGATAAATTCAGCTCCGGCCAGGAATTGACGGAATTTCTGGCTACGCCGCAGGGTCAGGACTTCCTAAAAGATCAGGAAGCCGGGCGTAGATCCCCGAAATCGCGCGTTGTCTACGGAATCTGCTGGGGAGTAGTGATATTGATGCTGGGCGCTGCATTTTTCGGATTGATGTCTCTGGAGAAAGAATTATTTTACCCGGCCTGCATCCTGACTGCTCTGGGCATAGGCATCCTTGTTGCAGCGTCCATCTCCTATTACCTCTACAAAAAGTGGAGCATGATAGAGTAAAAGTACATAGTATGGGTAGAGCCGCCCGGTTGCGACGTCCGGGCCAAGGATAGCGTTCATTCATGTTTCACGGTTCCATAGCCCTGCCTGGTGTTTTGGAGAAGAAGGCGTCGATCTCTGCGCGGGCGGCCTCTTCCATGGATGAGGCCGCTTTCTCCGCATTTTACCGATCCACTGCACCCGCACTTCAAGGGTATATCCGAAAGACGTGCGGCAACCCCGCTCTGGCGGAAGACATGCTCCAGGAGACTTTCTATCGCTTCCTTCGGGCCAATGTGCCCGAAATGGATGCGCACCAGAAGAAATCCTATCTTTATAAAATCGCGACCTCGCTTCTTGTGGACCAGTGGCGCCGTGAAAAGCGCGAGAGGTTTTGGCAAAACCTGTGGCATGCGCCTGCGTTTGGGCAAGGCGGACAGATGAGCGATGTTTCAACTGCCCTGTCCGCCTTGAAACCTGCAGAACGGGCTTTGCTGTGGCTTGCCTATGTGGAAGGTTTCGACCACGGCGAAATTGCCTCCTCCCTGGGGTTCAAAGAAAAGAGCATCCGCGTGCTGCTGTTCCGGGCGCGCAAGAACCTGGCGCGTATCCTGGGACGTCAGGGTGAGGTTTATGGAGCGAAATCATGAACAGGACTTCATGCACCCAAGAGGAAATTATTGCCAAAGCAGCCCGGACCGGCTGCTGGGATGATTCCGCAAAAGCGCATATCAATAATTGTGCCTATTGTCGCGAAATTGCCGGGATTGCGGAATGGATGGGAAATATTTCCCGCACTGACATGAAGGATGCCGCCATGCCTGCGCCGGAGCATGTATTTCTTAATGCTCAAATAGCAGCAACCGAAGAAGCGGGAAGAAAAGCGCTGCGGCCGCTGCTGATTGCCGAATTTGTCGTCAGGATTGCCGTAATTCTGGCTATGGCGGCCGCAATCCATTGCGCATGGTTTGGATTCCGGTCATTTGCCGCGAATTCCCTGCCCTCATATCTGAACGTGCCGCGATCCATCATAATTCCGGCAGCTGCACTGGCCACAGGCCTGATTGCGCTGTTGTTCACGAAACTCGTGCAGCCGGTGCTGATCGAAGAGTAGCCGTTGAGGAAAGCCCGGCCTATTTGTCCTTCAATAAAAACTGCAGCAGAAGCGTGCGCTGGATGGCGGAAAAGTTGTCGTCGGACATGAGCGTGATCACGATCTCCCCTGAGCGCGTACGGTGCACGCTCATGGCCTCCATGTTGTCGATCTGACAACGCGAATCGACCTCGATAATCGTGGGTCCGTCGACCACTGCGCCGGGCTTGATGTCGTCGAGTCGGAGGCGGCGGATGCGCATGGCCACGCCGCGCTGCATAGAATATTGACGTTCGAGAATGAGCACATCTCCGCCGGGCAGGAGCGACGCGTCGCTGATGTCGAAGCCGTCAGTGCGCTTCACGGCGAAGAGTCCGGGAGTTGGTCCGCCGATCAAGAACGCTTTCAGGTTCCCCTCTTCCGTTAAGCCGTGTTCCGAAAAGCCGATCAGGGTTTGAGGCAGCCTGAAATTCTTCGGTATGAAAACCACTGCCTCCAATCCCTGGTTGAATGGCAAGTCCTTAAGTTCGGGCGGACCTGAAACAGGTTTGGCGCCAACAGGGAAACCCTTCCAGTCGAAGTCAAAAGCGAAGATATTATGGGTGCGTTCCAGTCCGACGAAAAGCCTGTGGCCGTCTTCGGCGATGGATTCCGTGTCCCATCGCGGCGCAGGCTTTCCGTCTCCATCCCGCACGGAGTCCGCTGAAGCGTCGGCGATTCCGGCAGGACGCTTGCCTTCAAAAACAATGCGTCCGCGGAACCAGGTGGCCCTGTCGGACAACGCGAGAAAATGTTCTCCGTCGGGCGTGATACGCAAGCCGGATATGCCCCCGAATGATTTGTAAGGGGAAGTCAGAACAAGGCCGCCGCGGAACTCGAGCGAACCGAAACGAACCTGTGACGGATTGTCCGCCTGAAATGCGGCAATCGGCGTCGCGTTGATCGTGATATCGACCGGTTGTTCCAGTGGTTCCGCTTGCGGAGAGGCAAAGGAAATCACCATGAAGCCAAGTGCAAGCAGGATGCGTAAGCAGGCAATATACATATCTGAGGTTCACCTTTCGTGGTCGATTTCCAAGAGGCGCATTATACATTGATTGTGGGAATCCGCGCATTTTTCACCCGATTTCTGCTGCTGCGGCGCAATCGGGCATTTCGGGCCAGCCTATTTTGTTTCATCGACGAGTTCGGCCAGGCGCGCTTTCATCTTCCCGGCGACATCGGCATACTTTGGATCCGAGATGAGGTTCTTCATCTCGTGAGGGTCCTTCAAAACGTTGTACAGCTCATCGGTTTCGCTCGTGCCGGGATAGGTGATGTACTTCCATTCCTTGCTGCGAACGGCCATGTTTTCCGGCACCAGCAGAGGCGCCGGATCCATTCCCAATCTGCTCCATTGTTTGTCGAAATCCTGTCTTTCCTTGTCCTTCATTTTGGAGAGATCGATTTCGAGGTGGTAGTGATACAGGAAATCTTCACGCCATGACGTCTTCGTGCCTTGCATCAAGGGCCTGAGGGATTTGCCTTGAACATAGGATGGGATGGGAACGCCGGCGAGTTCGAGCATGGTGGGGGCCACGTCGATGTTTAAGACAAGCTCCTCACGGACCGTGCCCGGTTGGATCAGCTTCGGAAAATACGCGATCAAGGGAATCCGCATGGAGGGTTCATAGGCGAAGCGCTTGTCCCAAAGGCCGTGTTCGCCGAGGAAATAGCCGTTGTCGCCGGCAAAAACAATGATCGTATTTTCGCGTTGGCCCAAGTCGTCCAGCGTCTTCAGGATCCGTCCGACGCTGTCGTCCACGGCGGCCAGGCACTGATAATATTTGCGGGTATACGCCTGCCAGTCGTCCATGGTTTTGAACGGGACCTGGCCTTTCATCAGGTCCGACCGGTCACGCACGGCTTTCGGCTTGCCTTCCAGGTCGTACCGGGCATTGGGCGGCAAAGGGTATTTTTCGTGCTCATACAGGTTTGCGTGACGGGGAGCCGGATCGCGAAAATCGTGAACGGCCTTGTGGCAGAGATATAGACAGAATGGCTTTTGTTTCTTCCGCTCCATGAAGTCGACCGCATGGTCGGTTAAAAGATCGGTCATATAGCCCGGGTGTTTGCTCTCTTTGCCATCGATGTTCAGGACCGGATCGAAATAGACTCCCTGGCCCGTGAAACCGATCCAACGGTCGAAGCCCGGCTGCGGCCCGCTCATGCTGCCCATGTGCCACTTGCCGATAAAAGCGGTTTCGTATCCGGCCTTCTGAAGCAGCTGGGGATACGTCGTATTCTCCGCAGAGAAATCCTTGATGTTGTCGACGACGCCTGTTTTATGCGAATACTTCCCGGTTAGGAAACTTGATCGGCTCGGCGCGCATAGAGAATCGGTGCAGAAGGCGTTCTTGAACAGCATCCCTTCTTTTACGAGCCGATCCAGATTCGGCGTGCGAAGCCAAGGCGGATTGCCCAGACACCCGATGGCATCGTATCGCTGGTCATCCGTCAGAATGAACAGGATGTTCGGGCGTTTCGCGGCCACCGCCATGCAGCCGGACATGCCTGCCAGGGCCAGGCATGATCCGGCCACCCCCATTTCCGCGCGGGCCAGGAACTCACGTCTGCTGATCGATTTTTCTTCGGTGTCGGAACTCATGGTTGCTCCTTTTGGCGTTTCCCGGTTCCCGTTGGGGATAGCATTGCTTTTAGCGGGAAACCGTATTCGGCTACGCCGGCAGTTTGGTTACCAAGGCATAGAATGCGCCGCAAAGATCTTGACCGTCCGCATCCCGGAACCATCCCTGGAGTTTGCCATTTCCTTTGGGCAGTCTGATTTGAAACGTGGCGCTCACGTCTTCCGGTTTGATGGAACGGCGCTGCTGGACGCCATTGGATTCCAGCACTGCTTCATGAGCGGGAACCAACTTGTATTTATGGTCCAGGTTTCTGCCGTTGATGGTGACGCGCGGGCCTTCCGAGCCTATGGGCTTATTGGTATGAAAGGGCCAGCGGCGGAGCTCGACGCTGTAGTTACCGGCCGTTTCGACCTGGAGAGTCCAGTAGCCCCCGCGCGGCCCGCCGACTGCCTGGGAAACAAAATTGATATTGTCGGCGTCCACTTCCCACCAGTCGATGCTCGTCAGCATCACGGGATTCTGGGCGGCCGTGCCGATCAGCATCGGAATCGGAGCGTTCAGCGCCGGATCGAGCTTTGCCCACCAATCGTCGTAAAACGCCTTCATGCGGCCCGCGACTTCAGGAAACTGCGCGGCCACATCGGTCTTCTGCGCCCGGTCCTTTTCGATGTCGTACAGCTCGGTGCCTTTCTGCAGCCGCCATTGGTTCCAGATCACCGCCGCGTCGTATTTCACCGGTCGCTGGCGCTGGCCGTATTGGACGACAAACATGCGGTCCTTGATTGGCTGCTTTTTCAGGAGGGGCGCAAGGCTGATCCCGTCGAATACCGCCTTGCTGGGAGTTACATCACAAAGATCGATAAGCGTGGGGAGGATGTCCTGGATTTGCGTCGGCGTGGAGACGTCCAGGTGGGCTTCAAATCCGCCCTCGGGATATCGCAAAAAACAAGGCACGCGGTGTCCCCCTTCGTAGTTGGACGCCTTGCCTTCGCGCAAGCCGGCATTGTAGCCGCGCTGCGCAAACGCGCTGCCGTTGTCGGTCATTAAAACAACAATCGTATCGCGGTACAGCCCGATCTTCTTCAGCCAGGCGTCCAGCCGGCCGAAATTGTCGTCGAGGTTCGCGATCATGGCGAAATAGGGCGCCATCATCGGACCGGTTTTATCTTTATACATGTCCGCATATTGCTCCGGAGGCCAGAGAGGCATATGCGCCGCGTTGACGGCGAGATAGGTAAAAAACGGCTTTCCCCTGTCCTTTTGCCGCGCCATCCAATTCATGGCTTCCTGGAACCAGAAATCGGTGCAATACCCGGATGCCCGCTTGGTTTCCAGGCCGTCCAGGTAGCGCGGATTGACATAATCGTTATCGAATTCGATCTCGGATTGCAGCCCCCAGCCTTTGAACCAAATGACTTTTTCGAATCCTTTGTCCATCGGACGGTCCGGATATTCGTGCCCGAGATGCCATTTGCCGAACAAGCCGGTCGCATAGCCGCCTTTTCGGAAAAGATCCGCCATGGTCGGAATATCGCGTCGCAATATCGTGCGCCCGGAGGTTACGGCGCAGGCGAGATTATGCAGGGAATCGAGGCCCGTCATCAGTTGCCCGCGCGTCGGCGTGCAGACGGGCGTGACGTGAAAGTCCGTGAAGTCGGCGCCTTCTTTGGCTATCTGGTCCATGTGGGGCGTTTTGAGAAAAGGGTGGCCGTGACATGAGAAATCTCCGTACCCCATGTCGTCGGTCAGAATCACGATAACATTCGGCCTTTTTTTGGATGCGGCAAGGGAATACAAGGGAGACGCGCTCAAGGCTGCGGCGGTCAGCGCGGTGGTTTTCAGGAATTTACGGCGTTTCATGGCGCTCCTTTCTGCAAATCCACGAAATTTGAAGGTTTGCACGCGATTTTAAGAAGGCTAAGCCCGCAATTCAATACAATTGTCTACAGGATTTCCCATTTCCCGTTGGGGACAGGGTTGCTTTTTAGGGGCAACGGGCAATCAAAAATCCTATTTCCCGCAGCAACGCTTGTATTTCAAGCCGCTTCCGCAAGGGCAGGGATCGTTTCGCCCCGGTCGCTTATTCCCCGCGGCATTGAGGTCCCGATCGCGGACCCAAGCCATGACATTTGCGGGAGGGCGCTCCTGCCGCAGCTCGGCCGCCATGAACCGCATATAAGGATCAATGTGAGTAAAAAAGAGCCTGTAGGCCGGGCAGAAGTAATTCAGCCGTTCGCCGCCGTCCGGGGCGGGGACGAAGCGGTGCTTGGGACACTCGCCGTTGCAGGCAAACCGCACGGGACATTCGAGGCACATACGCGGCAGCCGATCCAGCTTGTCGCGTCCGAAACGGATCTGTTGCGGAGACTCCATCGCCGTCTGGAGCGAAAGCTCGGCGATGTTGCCCAGCCTGTTTTCCGGATACACGTAATGGTCGCAGGAGTAGAGGTCGCCGCTATGCTCGATGACGGCCGCCAGTCCGCAGGTCCTCCGGAAAACACAAAGCGTAGGCTCCATTCCTGTCCAGGCCGAAAGCGCTACGTCGAAAAGTTGAACAAATACTTTCCCGACGTCGCGGCGCACCCATTCATCGAAGATGGCGCACAAAAACTTTCCGTACTGCAGCGGCTCAACCGAAAAGTCCGAAACATGCGCCGCGGCGTTCGAATCGGGCGAGACCAGCCTGAGGCCGTCCGGCGGATTTTGTTCGGCCGTGCGCTCGACGATAGGGATGAATTGCATGAAGCCGCTTCCGGCTTCTTTCAGGAACCGATAGACCTCGAGAGGAAAATGGGAGTTGTGGCGCTGGACGACCGTCAGGGTGTTGAACTCTACTCCGTGCTTTTTCAACAGGCCCATGCTGCGCGCAACCCTGTCGAATGTAGGAGCTCCCCCTTTGCCGACACGGTAGCGGTCCTGCAGCTCCCCGGGGCCGTCTATCGACAGTCCAATAAGGAAGCGGTTCTCCGCCAGGAAGCCGCACCAGCCGTCGTCGAGCAGGATGCCGTTGGTTTGCAGGGCGTTTTCAATCCGCTTGCCGCGCGTGTGTTTTTGCTGCAGAGCAACAACCTTGCGGAAAAAATTGACGCCGAGCAAGGTCGGCTCGCCCCCCTGCCACGCGAAGTGGACAATGTCTCGAGGTTGTGACGCGATATACTGGCGGATATAGCGCTCCAGGACATTGTCGGGCATGGTCCAGTCCGCGAGTCCCTGCCTCCCGGGGAAAAGGATTTCCTTTTCCAGATAGAAGCAGTATGTGCAGGCGAGGTTGCAGACGGGGCCGATCGGCTTGGCCAGAATGTGAAAGTCCCGCAAAATTCTCTCCCTCCTCTGCCGCTACTATAGTTAACCTTAAAAAAATAAAGTCTTAAAGAATTTTTCACGTTCTAATATCCAATGCCTGCAATTCCTCAATTCCCCGCTTGCCGGCCGAAATTCCGCCTGCGTTCAGGAGCACCTTTAGCGAACTGGCGTCCGGCTAAACAAGACGACATCGACAGAACGCACGACCACGGGGAGCAATGGCCCCCAGTGTGGCTCGAAGCGTTCTTCATAGGCGCGGACACGGCTGTCGAAGTAAGTCTCAAACAGCCGATAGAAAGCCGAGCGTTTGGGATATCTCGGACGGTATTGGGATTGCGCGATGTGATCAGCAAGCGCGGATCGATGCTCAGGAGCAACTGTAAGAGGACAGAGTCCATGCTGCCCACGCCTGCTCGCCCGCTGTACGCAGCAATATTCTCCACGGAGGCAGGGGCCCCGGAGCACCTTGACTTCACCATCAAAGATTTCCGCGAAATGAAAATGCAACCGTCCCTCGACCGCGAGTTCACGCTCCACTCTGTGTGGTCGCAAAAATAGCACCCGCACCTCACATCAAACTCGACCGACAGGACATTGTCGCAGCAATAGGTTGGGTGGGGACGGAAGAGGTGTGAAAGGCGGATCCAGCCCATCTCGAACACACCCTCGCAGGATGTATAGGTTCCCTTGTAAGGGAAAAACATCGGGATAAAAGTTCATAATATGAAAAGGCAGGGTATGTTTGGAGCGGCATTCCAGAAAAGCGTTTCTTCAGGCCTTTGACTCTAAGTCACCGGCGCCTGGAGTGTCGTTTTGTTTGTTTGCTGATTTCACGGTTTTGCAGCCATAGGCGGCTCGCCGCTTCAAGGCGCTCCACCGGAGAAAGACTTAACCAATGCCGCCACTGTCCCGCGTCGGCCGCCATCACACCGCCGATATGAAGAGCACTTTTTCGGTTGCGGTTGGACAAGGGCTTATTCATCGCTTCAATCTCGTCTGCCATACAAAATATCGGAAAATGACTGATTTCCTCAAATCATCATGCGAAGCGGCTCGATCGATGACAGCCTATGATACTATTGTCATTCAGGGAGAGTGGAAAATGACAGCATTTAATGCAGTGGTGGAAAAATGCCCCGACACCGGATTATACGTTGGTTATGTCCCGGGATTCCCTGGGGCGCACAGCCAGGGCGAAACCCTTGACGAACTCCATAAAAATTTGCGCGAAGTTATTGAAATGCTATTGGAAGATGGGGCGCCCAAACTGGAGGCGGAATTTGTTGGAATTCAGACCATACAGGTGGCTTGATGGCTAAACCCCCGGTTTTAAAGGCAAAAGAAGTTGCTGCTATTCTCGAAAAGCTTGGCTTCCAGGAGGTAAGGCAACGAGGGTCACATAAGCAATATCGCCATTCTGATGGCCGGCATACAACCGTTCCCTTTCATCCAGGTCGAGATATTTCTCCAATTCTTCTAAAGCAGATAGCGAAAGATATTGGCTTAACCGTCGAGGAGATGCTGCAAGTTTACTGATTCAATTGAAAATGGCTGCTTTTATTTAAAGCACTATACTAAACTCAATCTATAGAACCAGAATATCAGCAAACCGCCGATTTGCACGGTTTAGCACCGGATTGGACAAAGTATGCGCCCGCACCGGTGCCAAGCGGAATTCAAATCCGGATTAGTACCGGTAGTGGTCGGGCTTGTAAGGACCGTCGACCGGAACGCCGATATAGTCGGCCTGCTTCTGTGTCAACACGGTCAGCTTGACACCGATCTTTTCAAGGTGCAGACGGGCGACTTCTTCGTCGAGGCGTTTTGGCAGACGGTAGACGCCCGGTTTGTATTCAGCGCGGTGCGTCCACAGGTCGAGTTGTGCCAGGCACTGGTTGGTGAAGGAGTTCGACATCACGAAGCTGGGATGACCTTCCGCGCAGCCCAGGTTTACCAGCCGTCCCTCGGCGAGGAGATAGATGCTCCGGTTGTCCGGCAGGTCGTAGCGGTCGACCTGCGGCTTGATGTTCACTTTCCGCACGCCGGGCGCCCGGTTCAGCCGGTCCACCTGTATTTCGTTGTCGAAGTGACCGATATTGCACACGATCGCCTGGTCCTTCATCTTCAGCATATGATCAAGCGTGATGACTTCGCAATTTCCCGTGCAGGTGACATAGATGTCGCCTTCGCCCAGAGTGTCCTCGATGCGAGTTACCTCGAATCCTTCCATTGCGGCTTGAAGAGCATTGATGGGATCGATTTCGGTGACGATCACGCGCGCGCCAAATCCGCGCAGAGAGTGCGCGCTCCCCTTGCCGACGTCGCCGTAGCCGCACACGACTGCCGTCTTCCCGGCTATCATTACGCCCAGGGATCTCTTTAATCCGTCTGCCAGGGATTCGCGGCAGCCATAGAGGTTGTCGAACTTTGATTTAGTAACCGAGTCGTTGACGTTGATGGCCGGTACAAGAAGTTTGCCGGCTTCCAGCATCTGGTAGAGGCGATGAACACCAGTCGTTGTCTCCTCGCTTACTCCCTTCCATCCCTTGACGGCTCGCGTGAACCAGCCCGGACGTTCCTGCGCGCATCTTTGAAGCAGGTTTTTGATGACCTGCTCTTCGTGGCTGGCGGAGGGCGACTTCGTCCAGTCGCTGCCCTGCTCCATCTCGTACCCCTTGTGGAGAAGCAAGGTGGCATCTCCACCGTCGTCGACTACCAGTTCCGGACCCTGATTGCCCGGATGCGTTAGCGCCGCCAGAGTGAAATCCCAGTATTGCTCCAGGCTTTCCCCTTTGAAGGCAAATACCGGTATCCCGGCAGCCGCTATGGCAGCCGCGGCCTGGTCCTGCGTGCTGAAGATGTTGCAGCTGGCCCAGCGCACGGACGCGCCCAGCTGCACCAGCGTTTCAATGAGCACGGCGGTCTCGATCGTCATGTGCAACGATCCCGACACGCGCGCTCCCGCCAGCGGCTTTTGAAGGCCGTATTTCGCGCGCACAGCCATAAGTCCGGGCATCTCCTGCTCCGCAACCGCTATTTCCTTCCGCCCCCATTCGGCGAGACCGATGTCGCGGACGCAATAATCGTCGGACTTTGAGTTAGAGATCTGGATGCTGGATTCGAGAACCGAGGTTTTTGACATATATTGACTTCCTTTAAGGGATAACAATCCTGGATCCTCCCACCGTGGGAGGATCCTTCAAATTAATATATCGACAAATCCGGATAAGATGATACAATAAATGTTGAAGACTCGTCAACTGATTTTTTGACGGGCTAACATTTGCCTTGAGGAATGTGGATTATGCTACCTGTTCTCAAATCGCTGCGGGCATTGTCGGATGAGACGCGCCTGAGAATCCTGGCGCTGCTGGAGAAAAGCGAGCTGTCGGTGAATGAGCTTCAGGAAATCACCCGGCTGAGCCAGTCGCGGATTTCGACCCACCTGGGGCTGCTTCAGGATTCCGGGCTTGTGCAATCGCGGCGCGAAGGCAAGCGGACCTTTTATAAGTTGGCAGATGATCCGGATGGGACGGTGACGGAGTTCCTGAAGCTTGCCCTGCTGGGTGCGTCCGAATTGCCCGAGCATTCCGGGGACGGGATCAACCTGAAGCGTATCCTGAAACGGCGCCAGCAAAAGGATCAAATCTATTTCAATCAGGTGGCCGGCCGATTCGACCGCGTGTATGGGCCGGGACGGTCCTGGCAGGGATTCGGACATCTTCTGCTGCGCATCCTGCCGCCGCTGGTGGTTGCAGACTTGGGTTCCGGTGAAGGTCTGGTTAGTGAGCTGCTGGCTCGGCGCTGCAAGCACGTGATTGCCGTGGATAACTCCGAAAAAATCGTGGCATTTGGCGCGTCCAGGGCCAGGAAAAACGGACTGAAAAACCTCGAGTTCCGGTTGGGGGATCTGCAGAACCCACCGATTGAGTCCGAAAGCGTTGACCTGGTTATTCTGAGCCAGGCACTGCATCACGCACAGGATCCGGCGGCTGCCCTGGCTGCCTCATACCGGTTGTTGCGCCGGCAGGGCCAAATCCTGATACTGGATCTGCTGAAACACCGTTTTGAGAAGGCCCGGGATTCCTATGGCGACCGTTGGCTGGGCTTTGAGGAAAGTGATTTGCAGCGCTGGCTGGAGGATGCCGGTTTCAGGAGGATCGAAATCAGCGTGGTGGCCCGCGAGGAAGAGCCCCCCCATTTTCAAACCGTACTTGCAGGCGGCGAAAAATAGCCGCTTCGGCATGTCCTGCCATACGGCTGCAGAAACCGTTCTGCTTCCCGGCTAATGCAAACCTGAATGAAATGCGCACTAAAGCTCTGGATTGTTCTCGTCGATGAGGAAATTGTGCCGCGATTTTGCGTTCAATTCCGGACGCTAAGAGATGGGCATTGGCCGAGCATATGCAGAAAAGGGATCTCCCGAGCCTCTACATTCAGTCTCCAAAACTCAATCAACTGAATATCTTACGAGAAGTGTCCGCCGATGCGCATATCACCCAGGCCGAACTGGCAACACGCTGCTCCCTTTCCGTCGCGATGGTGAATAATTATATGAAGGAGCTGTGCAGAATCGGCCTGATGGAGTACCATCGCAGGACAATCAAGAGTGTGACCTACCATCTGACTCCCGCCGGCTCGGCTCATCTGGAAGCCCTGCATCGTGAATTGATGCGCGAAATGGTAGATATGTACGTGGCTTCCAAAAAGAAGGTCCTTGCACACATCACAAACCAGGCGCCGACCGTAATGCGTCGCGTGGTTTTGTTCGGCAGCGGCCCCATGGCGCAGCTTGCATTTCATGCTCTTGAAATGTCCAATGTTAACATCCTGGGCGTCTGCGATGACGATATCGATCTGATCGGAAGCGATCTTTGCGGACGTGAGGTGATGGGTTTTTCCCAGATGCGATTCCTGTCTCCCGATGCGGTCGTCGTGACAAGAGCGCCTGACACCGAAGAAGTATCTCGCGGCCTGGATTCTCTGGGTGACCTCGATATAAAGGTCATTCGCCTGGACCGAGGCGCCGTTGCCGGAAGCACAGCCGCAGGCGATGTGAATGCGCCCGCCGTTCCGCACAACGGGCTTCCCGCACAACCAACAGCGCTGCTTCACTCAAGAAACCGTTGATTTGCCCGCCGGCTGCCCGGATCTTCTGGCTGCATCAAAGAGACCGTTCCAAATCCCGGGAGCGGCGTAAAAGAGAAGCGTTCGCAGAATAAGCAGCCAGGTATCCCTCTGACTGATCCGTATGTGAAATCTGTGGTCCAGCGCATTTTTCGAGCGCAACTCCTGCAGTGTCTTCACACCGATAAGAATAGGCCACGAGCAGGCGAGACGGATGCGCATGCAGCGGACCGGCAGCATGGTTGTGTATCGCCATCCCGCCGTCAGGTGATTCTCTGTTTGCCGGATGTATTCCTCGTAGAGCGGACGGAACCGGTCCATATTCGCCGGATCCAATAAATCCCGAGGCCGAAAATTGCACCCTGACAACCTGGACTGGGGGATGTAACATCGGCCCTGCCGCAAATCCCTGGGCAAATCGCGCAATATGTTGACCAGCTGCAGGCCCTTGCCGAAAAGGATGCTATTGGCAAGTAGGATGGAGTCCTCCAGGTCCGCGTGCGGAAAGACATGTGCGCGGCACATGTGCGTCCAAAATTCGCCGACACAGCCGGCAACACTGTATGTATATGCGTCCAGATCCGCGTCGGTTTCCAGCGCCACGACGCGATCTGATGCGGCATCCTGGAACCGCAACAAATCCATTTCCTGTCCGCGCGTGATCGTGTCCAGAACAGTGCGGATTCGGAAACGATCGTCAGCCGAAAATTCCCGCAGCATGCTAAGGAGGTTTTCGAGATTTTCCAGCAAAGCGCGCTCTGCCGGGTTCCCCTTTCCCGCGGAGATCTTCTGCGCTTCGCTCAGATCCCCAAGGTCCGGAAGCGTCGGCTTTTGCCCTTCGCTGGCCTCCTGGATGCTCTTTCTTAACTGCAGCAATGCCTCAATCCTTCTCCGGGCTTCAATCAGTTCCGTGTCAGCGATTGTATCCGATGCCCGGGCAAGCAGATAAGCCAGGCTTAATTGGGGATTGATGGACTGCGGCAGTATGCGCAAAGTCAGATAAAAGGACCGAGAAACCTTCCTGAGCAAATCCCGCATGCGTGAATTGAAGCACAGAATGATCCGTCAATGAAAACAATATTTTGGAGCGAGTGAACCAAACCGTCCTGGCGTGATCTATGCAGACAAAGCCTGCCGGTCTCGTTGCCATCCCTCCAACGCAAAACACAAATACAGAGCCCCTAAAGTGCGTAAAAGATGGGTGTCCAAGACTGGCCGGAAAAGGTATTTTCGGAGTCGGGGTCGGTATCGGGATTGAATAGGAAATAACTGGACACCCATTAGTTCCAATGAACGAATCGGGAAAAGAGGGGTGTCCAGGGTTCCCAGGATTCACAGGGTTCCGCCATCAGGAAAAGTGGGTGTCCCGGATTGCATCCAGAGTGGGTGTCCCGGATTGCATCCAGGATTTCCAGGCGTGGTCGATTGCTTTTGGGATTGGGTAAGGAATGGGTGTCCAGCATCGCACCAGCCTTGGAAAGTGGGTGTCCCGGATTGCAGGATTGCCAGGATTGGGAACACCCGCTGAACGGTGAATTCTGATATGATTGCCGGAATGATACCTCTGACCGATACGCATGCCCATTTGTGCGATGCCGTCTTCGATATGGATCGGGAAGCCGCGCTCGAAAGAGCCTCGAAAAAGTGGGTGTCCACAATTGTGGGGGTGGGAGAGAATTTGGCGGATGCCGAGAAGAACCTGCTGTTGGCCGAAAGGTATCCGGCATTCAAGCCGGCGGCCGGGCTATATCCTACATACCTGGACCGGGCGCTGGCACAGGAAATGGAGGTCTTCATCCGCCGTCACTGTGACAAACTCGCAGCCATTGGCGAGGTTGGACTCGACTACTGGGTGGTTAAGGACGAATCTGAGAGGGAAATACAGCGAGCCATTTTCCGAAGCTTCATCGGCTTGGGCAAGGAACTGGCGTTGCCGCTGAATGTGCATTCCCGGTCTGCCGGCCGGCACGCCGTTACCGTCCTGCTGGAAGCCGGAGCCACAAAAGTTCAGCTTCATGCATTTGACGGCAAGCTGTCTGCAGCCATGCCAGCAGTAGAGGCCGGCTACTTCTTCTCTATACCGCCCTCGGCGGTCCGATCCGAACAAAAGCAGAAACTGGTGAAAAACCTGCCGCTTTCCTGCCTTTTGATCGAGACCGACAGTCCCGTCCTGGGACCGATTCCGCAAGAGCGCAATGAACCTGCAAACGCGCTGATATCGCTTAAGACTATTGCAGGACTCAGGGGAATAACGGAAGAAGAAGCGGCGGAATCCATCGCGGAAAACACACGGCGTCTCTACGGCAACGCCATTTCATAGCCTTCGTCGGTATCCAGGATCAAACTTCGGGCGGCGGACTTTGCCAATTCATCGCAGCGTTCATTTTCACTCTGCCCGGCATGGCCGCGCAGCCATTCAAATTGAACCGAGTGAATCTTGCAGAGATCCAGCAACCTCTCCCACAGGTCCGGATTGATTGCCTTTTCTTTTCTGTTTCTCATCCACCCATTTGACTGCCAGCGGAGCGCCCACCCTTTCTCGATAGCGTTGACGAGATATTGCGAATCGCTATAAAGCGTCACGCGGCACGGCTCTTTGAGCGCCTCAAGTCCCGCGATTGCAGCAAGGATCTCCATCCGGTTATTGGTGGTCCTGTGGAATCCTCTGGAGAGTTCTTTACGATGAGATCCATAGAGAATTACGACACCATATCCTCCGGGACCGGGATTGTTGATGCAGCCCCCATCGGTATACAGGATCACTTGCTTCATAGAGAGTAGCCCTAGTTATGGAACTTGACGGTTCAATAGCCAATCCTGTGTCACCGTCGGCGCAGGAGCCTTCGGGACGTTTTTTTTCGCGACCCAGTTTTCGACCGGCGGGGCCACAGGCGTGCCGCGCCGATGTTTGCGAAATCCGAAAGTTTTCAGGAATGCGTCCTTCTTTGCCAACTGAATAGCCAGCGCGGGATCCACGCCTTTCGGACACACCTGCGAACACGCGCCGGCAAAATGGCACCGGTACACCCCGTGTGGCGAATAAAGCTTCTCCGTCCGTTCCTTGACGCCTTCATCACGAGTGTCTGTGGTGTAGCGCCAGGCTTGCGTTAAAGCCTGCGGGCCGACATAATCCTTCGAAGTGGCCACCGTCGGACAAGCCGACATGCACAAGCCGCATTTGATGCAGTAAGCGAACTGAATATAGTTCAGCAATTCCTGTTCAGATTGGAAATATTCGCCTGTCGGCAGGTTCTGCTCCTCGAGATCTTTCCGGATCAGGTAAGGCTTCACGGATCTGTGCTTGGCAAACAGGCTTTCCAGGTCCGGCACCAGGTCGCGAATGATATCGAAATTGGGCAGCGGCTTGACCACCACCACGTCCGAATGCAGATGCACGATCTGGTTGTTGCAGGCGAGGCGGGGTAATCCATTGATAAACATGCCGCAGGATCCGCATATGCCCATCCGGCATGAGGATCTCCAGGACAACGTATGATCCTCGTGCTCCTTGATCCATGTTAATCCATCCAGCACCGTCATTCCCTTTGTGACGGGAACAACATATTGCTGCAGCCTGGGTTCTGCATCCTTTCCAGGATTGTATCGCAAAACCTCAAAGCGAACTGTTTTAATAACTGCTGAATCCTGCACCGCCGATCCGCTCAATGGTTAAACTCCCTTCAATTGAAACACCGCGACTGCCACGTAGCTTCCGTAGATGAAAAGGGCAATGCCGGCGACGGCGCAAAAGCCGCCGATGAGCTTTTCCGCGGTTTTGGAAAGCGACAATTCAAAAAACATGCTTCGGAGCCCATAGAGCCCATGAAACAGGGCCGCCCCCAGCAACAAAATATAGGCGATCATAAAAAACAACTGCTGGCTGCGGCGAAAAACCTCATCGGAGTGCGTTGGATCTCCGGTTCCGATCCCAAGAGCGTGCCAAATGGCACTCAGGTGCATGATCCCCATGTGCAAGCCAAGCAGGACGAGAATGATCACTGCAGAAAGGATGTGCCAGGACCACAATTTTGATTCGCGCACGAGCATCTCCTATTTCATCATGTGATAAAAGTCAGCGCCCCCGACGATCATGAGGACCGCCGCAAGAACCATCACGGCCACAAAGAGCGGCCGCTGCCGCAGAGTTGAATAGTGATAGGGATACGAGGGGAGCCCCGGCCTGCCGACCATGCAACCCAGTTCCACCAGGATAAGCCGGATGCCGTTGATGGCATGGTAGGCGAATGCCAGATAGACCATGAACTCGCCTATTTTGAAAAACGGCGAACTGAAAAATCCCATGGTCTGATTCCATTGTTCCCTGCCACTGATACGGGATCCGGTGACGAAAATGTGCATGAGGAAATAAGCCAGAATTCCGAGGCCGCTCAAACGGTGCAATGCATATGCATAGCGTTCCGCCCCATAGCGTCCTCCGCTGAGCCAGCCCAAAAGGCCGAGATTGTTTGCATGTCTGTTTTGCATATGCGTCTGTCCCTTCAGTATTTCCTCTCTTCCGGCATCCAGGTTGTGATTGTAACCGGCTTGTAATCGAGCTGAGGGCCTTGATCCGCAAAGAAGGCCAGTGTGTGCTTCAACCAGTTCACGTCATCTCGCGCAGGATAGTCCCGGCGCGCGTGTCCGCCACGCGATTCCGTTCGTGCGAGAGCTCCCGTGACCGTGACTTCCGCAAGGTCCAACAGGTTCGCTATTTCCAGAGCGTGGTACATATTGGTGTTATAAACGGCGCTCTTGTCCTCGATCTTCGCATGGGCGTACCGCTTCCTCAAAGACCGGATGTTTTCAAGCCCCCTGCTCAATTCTGCGCCGGTGCGGAAAACCCCTGCATTTACATCCATACATTTGCGCAAGTCCCTGCGGATGTCATATAGGCTTTCATTCCCATCGCCGGACAGCAGGTCTTCGAATATCCGCTTATATTCGGCGTTCACCCGGGCTTCAGGCACAGGAGACGGCTGATCGATCTCATTGCAGTAACTGCCGGCTTCTCCGCCCGCGATTTTGCCCCAGACGAGGCACTCCGCTGTCGAATTGGAGCCCAGCCGGTTGGCTACGTGCAGGCTCAC
>JAEAME010000920.1_pt1 | contig 24307 bp, 10 predicted proteins | sample 8958731 | NCBI WGS metagenome assembly JAEAME01 (sample SAMN16933194, study PRJNA681113) | bioreactor sludge metagenome | isolation source: anerobic bioreactor sludge (Control) | place: India:Bengaluru | collected 2018-10-24 | reverse complement strand
AGTCTTGCATTTTCAACACCCTATAAAAGGTGGAATTTACTTTTGCATTTAACGATAATATTATTAAATAGTCAAATAGCATATTGATTATAATTAAATCATCTGGAGGAAATAAATGAATAATAAATTTAATGATTCTAAATCAATTGAGGAAAAGCTCGCTGACTTAAATCAAAAAAAGCTACAAAATTTTAAAAATTCTCAGTTAAATAATAACAAGAATAACGACAACAACAGGAACGACAACAACAAGAACGACAACAACAGAAATGACAACAACAGAAATGACAACAACAGAAATGACAACAACAGAAATGACAACAACAGGAACGATAATAACAATAACTTTAACAACAAGAATGATAACAAGTTTGATAACAAAAATAATAATAATAAGAACAAAAATAAAAACAATAGCAATTTCTTTAAGTAATATGTAATGTATTAAAGATACTAGTATGCAAAAAGCAGATGTCAAAAGGAAAACCTTGACATCTGCTTTTTTGATAATTAGAAGATTATTTCACATATTTTTTGTTGAATTATAAATTTCATTGTAGTAGAATAGTAAGTGGCGTCAAAATGAGCTGCTTTATCAATTCTAGATTTTCAATCTATTTACGCTTTTCAGCTCTTCAAAGCTTTATTAATTTTACACTAGATACATATTAAGGAGATGAATATACTTATGTATAAAATACTTGCAAAAAGTATACGAGAATTTAAAAAAGAATCAATTATGACACCTATTTTAATTGCATTTGAAGTATTAATAGAGGTTACAATTCCTTTTATTATAGCTATGCTTGTAAATGAAATTAAAGCAGGTTGTGAGTTAAGCACGATTTTATGGTATGGCTTAGCTCTTGTAATATTAGCTTTACTATCCTTAGCCTTTGGAGTTATGGCAGGAAACACTTGTGCAGTTGCATCTTCCGGCTTTGGTAGAAATCTTAGAAAGGATATTTTCTATAAGATACAAAACTATTCCTTTGAGAATATTGACAAATTCTCTAGCTCTTCTTTAGTAACAAGACTAACAACCGATGTTTCAAATGTTCAAAACGCTTATATGATGATAATTCGTACAGCAGTTAGATTTCCATTAATGCTTACTTTTTCCTTTACCATGGCTTTTATAATGGGAGGAAAGATGGCCTTAATATTTTTATTTGTTGTTCCTGTTTTAGCGATTGGCTTAGCTCTTGTTATAAAGACTTCAATGCCTTTATTTAAGAAGGTTTTTAGAAAATATGATACCTTAAATAATTCAATTCAAGAAAATGTTAAGGGTATGACAGTTGTAAAATCTTATGTTAGAGAAGATTTTGAAAAGGAAAAATTTGAAGCTGCTGCAGAGGATGTTGCTCATGATTTTACAAAGGCTGAAAAAATATTAGCTTTCAATAATCCATTGATGCAGTTTTGCTTATATACTGTTACGATATTTGTAATGTCCTTTGGTTCATATACGATTATTACTTCAAGAGGACTTGATCTTGATGTTGGACAATACTCTAGTTTATTAGCATATAGCTTTCAAATACTTAACAGTCTAATGATGCTGTCTATGGTATTTGTTATGATTACAATTGCTAGTGAATCTGCAAATCGTATTGTTGAGGTTTTGACAGAAAAAGGCTCATTGGACAGCGGAACTGTTCAAAATATAAAAGATGGCTCAATAGATTTCGAAAATGTTAGCTTTAAGTATTCTCTTAAAGCAGAGAAAATGGCCTTAGATAATATTAATATACATATAAATTCTGGAGAAACAATCGGAATTATTGGAGGTACCGGTTCCTCTAAATCCTCTCTTGTTCAGCTTATTCCTCGCCTATATGATGCAACAAAGGGTGTAGTTAAGGTAGGCGGAATAGATGTCAAGGATTATGACTTAGTTAGTCTAAGAGATCAGGTATCTGTAGTTCTGCAAAAGAACGTACTATTTTCAGGCACAATAAAAGAAAATCTACGCTGGGGTAATAAGGATGCAACAGATGATGAACTTGTAGAAATATGTAAATTGGCGCAGGCACATGATTTTATTATGAGCTTTCCAAATCAGTATGATACATATATTGAACAAGGTGGTACCAATGTGTCTGGTGGACAAAGACAGCGTCTTTGTATAGCTAGAGCACTTCTAAAAAAACCAAGCATAATTATCTTGGATGATTCTACTAGTGCTGTTGATACAAAAACAGATGCGCTTATTAGAAAAGCATTTAAAAAGTATATACCTCAAACAACTAAGATAATCATTGCACAGAGAACAGCTTCTGTTGAGGATGCAGACCGAATTATAGTAATGGAAGGTGGAACTATTAATGCAATAGGAACACACTCTGAACTACTTGCTAACAATGACGTTTATCGAGAAGTATTTACATCACAGAATAAGGCAGGTGAAGATGATGAACAACAATAAACATGCTAAAACTCCAAAAAAAGGAGTGTTAAAGAGACTACTTAAGACATTATTTGAGTTTTATCCCGTAATGATTCCTTTAATGATTGTAGCATTAATATTTAATGCTATTATAGCAACTCTTCCTGCTATTTTCACACAAAATATTATTGCAGAGGTAGAAAAAAGCTATCAAACCGGAAATTGGGATCTGGTTTCAAGACGTATATTGGGCTTGGTTAGCTTGTTAGCAATTTGCTATGCAGTATCCTTGATAATTTCGTACTTATATAATCGAAATATGGCAATTGTTACACAAGGTTCATTGAAAAAACTCCGTATTAAAATGTTCAAGGGTATGCAAAATTTACCTGTTAAATATTTTGATACTCATAATCATGGAGATATAATGAGCTATTATACTAATGATATTGATACACTTAGACAGCTGATTTCACAAAGTATCCCTCAGATTCTATCATCTTCAATAATGGTAACATCAGTATTTTGCATAATGTTGTACTTTAGTATATGGATGACTATGGTTGTTGTTGTAGGTGTAATAATCATGTATTTCATAACAAAGAAAGTTGGAGGGAATTCAGCTAGATACTTTATACGTCAACAAAAGAAGATCGGTCAACTAGAGGGATATGTTGAAGAAATCATGAATGGCCAAAAAGTAGTTAAAGTCTTTAATCATGAAACAGAGAGCAAGGTTGACTTTGATAAAATAAATGATTCTTTATATGAGGATGCAAAAACAGCGAACAAGTATGCCAACACTTTAGGACCTATTTTAAATAATGTAGGTAATATTTTATATGTAATTGTAGCTATTGTAGGTGGTATAATATTATTATCAGGAATTAAAAATCTCAGTATATCTGGTATGGCATTTGGCATTAGCATATTTGTTCCTTTTTTAAACATGACAAGACAGTTTTCAGGAAATATAAATCAAGTATCACATCAAATAAACTCAATTGTCATGGGTCTTGCAGGAGCTTCTCGTATTTTTGCTTTGATTGATGAAGAACCAGAATTAGATGAGGGCTGTGTTACATTAGTTAATGTAAAAGAAGAAGATGGTAAATTAGTAGAGTGTGATAAATGTACTCATACATGGGCATGGAAAAATCCTCAAAATGATGGTACAGTAACTTATACAAAATTAGCAGGAGATGTTAGAATGCTTGATGTAGATTTTGGATATTCTGCTGATAAAATCATACTTCATAATATTAATCTATTTGCAAAGCCTGGACAGAAGGTGGCATTTGTAGGAGCAACTGGTGCTGGTAAAACAACTATTACAAATTTAATAAATCGCTTTTATGATATATCAAAGGGTGAAATACATTATGACGGTATTAGCATTAATGAAATCAAAAAAGCAGATTTACGTCGTTCATTAGGTATTGTTTTACAAGATACAAATCTTTTTACAGAATCTGTTATGGAAAATATTAGATATGGAAATCTTGATGCTAGTGATGAAGAATGTGTTGATGCTGCAAAGTTAGTAGGAGCCCATGATTTTATAACTCGTTTACCTATGGGATATAATACTAATCTTTCTGGAAATGGCTCAAGTATTTCACAGGGACAAAGGCAGCTATTAGCAATCGCTCGTGCAGCAGTTGCTGATCCACCAGTTATGATACTTGATGAAGCTACATCTTCTATTGATACACGTACCGAAGCAATTGTACAGAGGGGCATGGACGCACTTATGAAAGGACGTACTGTATTTGTTATAGCTCATAGACTTTCAACAGTAAAAAATGCAGATGTGATAATGGTACTGGAAAATGGACATATAGTAGAACGAGGAAATCACAGTGAATTGATAGAAGAAAAGGGTAAATACTATCAACTGTATACTGGAGCATTCGAATTAGAATAATAAATATAAAAAACAGATGTCAAGCTTAATACTTTGGCATCTGTTTTAAATTATATAACTTATTAATGTTGCATTATTACATATTGTAAAATTTTAATCTTTAGCTATTGTGTAACTATTCAACCTTTGTTCCACAATTTGGACAGAACATTGCACCATTTTCTAATGATGCTCCACAATTTTTACATGCATTCTTAACTTCTTCAGCTTCTACCACTACTTCAACAACCTCTACGGGTTGCTTTGTTCCACAATTTGGACAGAATGGTGCTTTACTATCTAATTCTGTGTTGCACTGTGGACATCTTTTCTTTCCACTTAATTTTAATACTTCTGCCTTTAATTCAACAATTCTTTCCATTGAGCTTTTTATAGAATTAATATAATCTACAAAATCATCACTTGGAGAGTTTGAATGCATTTCAAAGTACTTTTGACCAATCATTGAGTACGCAGTGCTAATTTTTTTCTCTTCATTTGATATTTCGCCATTTAGCTTCATTGTATCAGCCATCTCTTGCGTTTTTTTAACGACATCTTGACTTGCGTTTGTTATTTTCTTTCCTAAATCCTTGAAAAATTCCATAACTATCAACTCCTATTTTATATTTTAAAATAATCTATACTCATCACAATGATGCAAATGAAAATGTTATCATGTTAGCTTTATTATACAAATTTGAATAATCTATGTCAACTTAAAATTATATTAAAAACAAATTAAAGAAAATTTATAAAAAAATTAGATATTCATCTAATAATTATATTGACATATAATAAATTAAGTATTATTATATATTTATAAAATATTTGGAGGATTATCTTATGAGCACTAGATTGCTTAAACAAAAGAATTATTCACTTTTACTACTTGGAAGGCTAATATCTATACTTGGTAGTAATATGCTACAATTTGCATTATCATTATATGTATTAAAAATTACTGGTTCTGCAACAATCTTTGCATCAATATTATCTATTATTATCATACCTAGACTTCTTTTCTCACCATTTGGAGGAGTAGTAGGTGACTGGTTTGATAGGAAGAAGAGTATTATTTTTTGGGATTCACTAAATTCTGTATTTATTGGTAGTCTTGCGATTGTTTTTGCGATCCAAGGCAAATTGATGCTCAGTCTTATATATGCACTTGTAATATTTCTAGAAATAGTTGAGGTTTTCTTCAGTGCTTCTATTTCTGCAGTATTGCCGAGCATTGTGTCAAAGGATGATTTACTTGAAGCAAACTCTACAAACAGTATAGTTGTGAACATAGGTAATCTTCTCGCTCCACTACTTGCAGCTGCTTTATATGGTGCATTTGGTATGGGAACAATACTTGCTATTACATCTATAAGCTTTTTGTTATCAGCTTTGACTAAGGTATTTATAGGAATACCTAAGAGTAATAAAATGCCAGAAAAAATCAACTTAAAAGCATTTAAAGATGATTTTATAGGTGGAGTTAGATTGGTTAAAGAAATTAAACTATTTACAATACTTGTTGTAGTTGGCGGTATATTAAATTTTGCTGTTTCCCCAATTTTTCAAATAGGCCTTACCTTTATATCAAAGGAAATTCTAAAGGTTACAGATTTTCAATTTGGATTATTTCAAATGATTATATCAGCTTCAATGATTATTGCTCCAATAATAGGGGGTAAATATATTAAGAAGATGAGAATAGGAAAGCTTCTTTTCACAAGTTTTCTAGTTATTGGGCTTACAGTTCTTTTAATGTCATTAATTCCACTTAAGTCATCAATGAGTGTATTGATTCCATTTGGCTTATTGCTTTTTGGCTCGTTTATTATTGGGGTATATGTTACATTTGCAAACATATCTATCGGAACACTATTTAGCAAGATAATTCCATTAGAGTTAATGGGAAGGGCATCAACAATTATGGGCTTGTCTATGACCATTTTAATTCCAATAGGTCAGATGATATTTGGTTTTCTATATGATAGGATAGATGCAAACTATATCTTTGCAATAAGTGGTTTAATATTGTTAGTTGATACATTTATATATAAAAAGCCATTGCTAGAATATGAATTAGAAAAAGACACAAGCATTAAGAAAGGAGTTGAGGTAGTTGAAAGTGAAATTCTATCTGAACTCAAGTAGAATATATGATTTCGTGAAATTTCCAAATATGATAAATTACTTGGAATGGTATGAAGAACGTAAAAATGAAGATATGTTCAAGGGAGCGGAGGCTGATGATTACCTTAAACTTGTAGAGGAGATAAGTAAGAAATTAGAGCCTTATAAGAAGGATATAGATAATTATTATGCAGGCCCATTTAGTGAAGGTTATAGTTATTCAAGCCTATTAACAAAAAAGGATGAAATATTATTTTATGAAAGTGAAGAACATTTCCTGGATTTTCTTTTGACTCTTGATGAAAAGGAGATAAATGAAAGAACTATACTCTCACTACTTAATGAGTATGAAGCTACAGATCTTGACAAAGAAAGAAACCTGATTAAAATGCAAGAAATTTGTAAAGACAAGGCAAATATACTAGATTATATTAAAAATTTACCTCTAGATGCGAGCATTAAGTGGAACTTATATTTAGCTATATCTGATCCTGTTAAACATATGAAAGAGTATGTGGAGTTAATGAGATTACTTTATCCAATATTTAATGAGGTGTATGGGCAATATGAATCTGAGATAAAAACATATGGTGAACTCCTTGAAAATACACTTATCGAAAATGGTTTAGAAGGCATAAAAGAGATGACTTATGATATATTTGATAAAAACATTATTGAAGCAGATGAGATTTGTATTTTTGTATCCTTAGTATTATCATATTCACTTCTTTTAGATGATATAAGAGATAAATCATTCTTGATTTGGGGGCTGAGGATGAGTGATGCTTTCAAGCAAATGAAAGAAATATCTGAAGATAAATTAAATAAAAGAGTGCAGATTTTTAAAAACCTAGGGGATAAAACTCGTTATGAGGTGTTAAAACATATATCTGCTGGAGAAACAAGCACAAAGCTTATAGCAGAAGCTTTAAATGTGTCATCAGCAACTGTTTCCTACCACATCAGTAACTTTTTAACTTCAAAGGTAATTAAGGTTGATAGGTCTAAGCAGAAGTACGGTTACTTAATTGATTATGAGTTAATTGAGAGAACAATGCAAGAACTCAGGGATGATTTAAAGTTTCCAAAGTAAAATAAGAAAGCAAGGTCTTACGAAAATTTTTCGTAGTGTACCTTGCTTTTTTAATTGAACGTAATTAGTTTTTTATCTATAACTTAAATAATGCTTACTTAAAAGTATGGCCTTTAAGTTTAAAAAAGTAGAAATATGTCTAAATAAACATGTTGAAAATGGTAAAAATGTATAATAATATATAATTAATATTTCTATAATTTTATAAAATAATTTTTCGTTAAATGCAAAAGTAAATTCCAGATTGTACAAGTAAATTCCGGTTTTTAAAAGAAGTGGAAATTAGTAGTGCACAAGATGTAAAATAGTAGTAAAATGTATTTGGTTGACTGCCTGTGCAAAAGAGAGGTCAATATGAAAAGCAACCAAAAACATTTACGTTATTTATGATAGTGAAACAAAAACCATAGTGTTAAAAAAAGTACAGCCTTTAAATGGTACTGATGATTTTGATAATAATAACACTGACCCGGTATTTTTGGACAAGTTTGCCATAACAGAATATGAGTATTATTCAAAAACAGAAGCGAACCAACTGTTTGGTTGTAATGTAGCTGGCTTATTAAAGAAAATTACAGACCCAGAAGGAAGTACAGAGATATATACTTATGATATATATGGTAATACTAAGACATACCAAAACAAGTCAGGTAATATCACAACATATGAGTACAATAAAGTTGGTTGGAAAACAAAAGAAATAACACCAAACCAAGAAATAACAAGCTGGGACTATGATAAAAATGGAAACCTTATAAGACAAAAGAATCCTGATGGTGGAATTACAAGAATAGTATACGATAATGCTGGATATAAGATATTAGAAGTTACACCTGAACAGTATGAAGCAGATAAGGATAATTTACAGACAAATCAATATTCAGGCTTAATTGGTACAAAATATAAGTGGTATGACAATGGGTATTTGGAGTATACAGAGGATGTGTATGGCAATAGAACAACATATACCTACGACAAATTTGGGAATAAAATTAGTGAGCTAAGACCTAACAACGCATATTACAGATTTGAGTATGATGTATTAAATAGACCAACAAAAATATATTTTAAGGATATGACTCAGCAGTCTTCTACTGAAATCTTACTATCAGAAACTAGCTACAGTATTTTACCAAATGGTAATAGTCAAAAAACAGATACAAGTTTCCATGATATTGATGGTTTAAGTAAATCAACAACTACTACCATAACAGACTATGCAGGAAGAGTTGTAGAACAACAATATCCTGATTTAACAAGGACAAAAACAATATACAATTATGATGGTACAGTAAAAGAAAAAATATCTGTAAATGGCTCAAGCACAATATATAAATACGATGGTATGGGTAGAGTAAGTGATGCTTGGTCAGCAGCTTCAATAAAAGATGGAAACATCAAATACTCATGGAATAACTTTAAGTACGATAAAAATGGTAACATATTAGAGCAAAAACTTGGCAAACAATTAGTCGGAATTAATGAAGCTACTGATGATACATACAGTGTATCCTCAAAATATAATAAAGGACAACTAATAGAACAGACTGATTCTGATGGAAAGAAAACAAGCTTTGAATATGACGTAAATGACAATGTTAAAAAAGAAATCAAATATATATCATCTACTGAAACAAAGCTTACGCAATATCAATATAATTATGCAGGAAAACCTATTGTAGTAATAAGCTATGTTAGAAATGGAGATATAATAGGCTCAGCATTCAATGATAATAGTCTAAAAAGTATAATAACACAATATATTTACGATAAAAATGGAAATGTAAAAAGTGTTATACAGCCTGATGGTACAGTTGTAGCTAATACATATGATAAATTAAATAGATTATTATCTACAAGCGTTACAGATAACAGCTCAGGTCAAACAAAGAGCATTACAACATCTAAAATATATAACTGGGATAGTACAGTTGAAGCATCTACAGATGCTAATGGAAATATCACAAGATATTACTATGATATAATGGGTAATCTGATAAAAATTGTAGATGCAAAAAATAATATATCACTAGCTAAATATGACCTAGCAGGAAGAAAAATAGCAGAAGTTTCACCTACAAATGTAACAGATACAGACATTAACTCAATGGAACGAACAGAGTATACATATGATTCAATGGGCAGAGTTAAAACAAAAGCTGTTGTATTTAAAAAGTGGAATTTGAATAAAACAAACTTTACTTGGTCAAAGGATTGGACAAGAGCTGTAATAGCAGCATATGCATATGATAATATGAGTAATGTAATAAAATCACTTGATGCAATGGGCTTTGCTGCTGGAACAGGTACTACAGACAATGAAAAAATATATACTGGATATGGAACAACAAATACCTATACATTATCAGGACAACTAGAAACAACAAAGGATGCAGAAGCAGAATTTAATAATTTACCATACACTGTAAAATATGAATACAACGGACTAGGACAGAAGATTAAAGAAACATATGCTGATAATACAGTAATTTCATATTCATATAATGGTTCAGGAAACCTATTAAGTAGCTATGTAAACGGAAAACTAAAAGGTAGTACTAAATATGATTCGCTAGGAAGAGTAATAGAAACAACTGATGGATTAGGCAATACAACATTATCAAAATGGAATGCCTTTGATAAAATTGCAGAGCTTACAGCTCCGGGCGATGATACTATACCATCAAACACAAACATATTCCAATATGATGAAATTGGAAATCTAGTATACTCAAAGGATAGCTTAGGAAAAGCAAATGAATATACATATGATTTTCTAAATAGACAAACATCAAGTACTACAAGAAATGTAGCTTCAAGTGAAAGAATAAGCCTTTCATGTAGTTATGATGCTAACGGAAACAAAATTAGCGAAACTAATGTTACACAGCCATTTTCAGTAAAATAATAGCCTTGTGTTTTTTTACACAAGGCTAAATTTTTTGAATATAATATTTATTTAAGCTTTATAAATCGCATCAATATTACTGCTATTTCTGCTCTTGTAGCGTTTCCTTTTGGCTTAAGCTCAGATTGGCTTCGGCCTTTAATTATTCCTTTTTCTACTGCCCATTGCATTGCAGTTCGGGCATAATCTGATATATTGTTTGAATCGTTATAAGAATCAAGGTTATTATCTTTAGTGATAGTCGTATCTGAACCTATATACTCAGCATATCTATAAAGAATAACAGCTACTTGCTCACGGTTTATATCACTGTTTGGTGCAAAGGAAGTGTCTGTAGCACCATTGATGATGCCATTGTCCTTTGCCCATGCTACAAATCCTGTGTACCAGCTTCCTTGTGCTACATCATCAAAAGAGGAGCTTCCGATGTAATCAGGAGATATACCACTCAATCTACCTAGAACTGTTACGAGCATAGCCCTTGTCATTGGGTTATATGGACCAAAGGTCTTATCGCCTGTTCCCTTGAAAAGATTTGCTTTGTAAGCATCCTCAACTTCATTATAGAACCAATCACTTTCACTTATGTCTACAAAAGGACAATCCCAGCTTTCTCTGAATACTGCTGAAATGACTAAATTTTCATTAATGGAAGGAATAGTAATAATGTTTTTATTTCCATAGGATACGCCATTAATCACTAAATCATAAACTCTAAAGCCTTTATCAGGAATAGCTGTAATTGTAACGCTAGTACCTTTCCTTGCGAGTCTGCTAGATAGTTCAATTCTGCCATTCTCACATGGGATAGCTCTCAATGTATAATAGATTGCTTTATTTATTATTGTGCTTCCGCCTTTACTTCTTTCTTCATCAAATAATCTAGTAGCTAATTTTAATGTTGTAGTTGCTTGAGAAATTTCTGATTCACTAGCATTGATATCGTCATAAACTTGTTGAGCTATGGAAATAGCTTGCCTATATGATTCTTTAAGAGATTCAGAAGCATTAGTTGCTGAGTTGAGATTTGCAATAGCTTCATCAATTGCTAACTTAAGGTCTGATTTATCATTTTCTATTATGTTTATAACAAAATATTCTTCAGGACCGATTTCAGTTCCATCAGCAAGCTGTGCTGTAACATACTTCACACGTATCGCTGATTGACCTGTGTAAAGAGCTGTAATGTTTCCTTCATTAAATTCAATTAATCCCTTCTCATACATTATGTGCCATTGGACACTAGAATTATCAATTGCTATCTCAGAATCACTAGTTTTCCCTAGAAGAGAAAGAGAAGCTATGTCACCATTTTTTATATCTAATGTTAGAACACCCTCTGAATCATAGGATAGGGGAGTACCATTAGCCATAACTTTAATACTGTCAATGTAAACATACTTTTGGTTAATTACATTAACAAGCATAGAGTTTTTATTTCCAGCCTTATCTATAGCCTCAAAGAGAAGCTCTGTGTAAGGTTCTTTATCATTGCAGGTTCCTGTGTATGTAAAGCTTCCATCTTTTTGAATAACAGTTGCTTCAGTTCCATTTACCATAAGTGTGGCATTTACCTCGCTAATTCCTGATACAGTATATTTTCCCGTGCTATCTACAAAAACCACATTTGTTCCAAATACAGATGTTACATAATCTATACCATCTTGCTCAAGACTTTTAGCATTCTTTTGTCCAAGGCTTAAAACAGGTGCTTGTGTATCAACTATAAAGCCTAGCTGTGCATTAGCTATGTCTGTTGAAAAGTCTGCTCCTGTTACAGAGTCATTTGTCGAAGAATAAGCGATAAAGTCTATAAGATATGAGCCATCCACTAAATCATCATCAAAGGTCCATGTGTCTTTATATTCTTCATCGTTAATAATGTACTCAGAATTCTTATTAAGAAGCATCCACACAGCTCTGTCAAACTTATATGTAACAGTTAGCTTTGAATCGTTTAGATAATCAGAGTTTGCATTAGTTGTAACAGAAAGTAATCTTGGTTTATTTAGCTCAGGCATTATAAAGGCATTGCTTCTAACTATATCAGTGCTGTAATAACTCTTATTATTATCATATCTAAGTGTTCGTATCTCAGCATAATAGCTTTGACCTGGTACTAAATTTGAATCCTTGCCTATGATAATATCATCACCTAATTCAAATTGAGCAAAAGCATTAACAAGGGGAGCATCATCAGCTGCAACAATGTTTACAAGGTAATCTGTATAATCAATATCCTTTGTGATTTGGTCTTCTACCTCAACTAAAAGACTTCCATTTCCAGCGTAATTAATATTAATTGATTTAACAGGCTTTGGTAAATTTGCATTGACAAAATCGAAGCTGTTGTTACTTATCGCAAGACTTATTCCACAGCTTTTTGATGTCATTGCTGTGACAAGATAATATGTCCCACTTTCAAGTGTATCAGATAGGCTTATAACACTACTGCCACTTTCGAATTTATCTAGCTCTATACTAGCTACTGATAGTCCAAGTGTTTCATCACTATTATTAGATGAAGTTTTTATTTTTTCAAGTGTGTTTTTATCTTTTGTCAAATAAACATCTAATATTGTCTTCTCGTCATATTCTTTATCTGTGTTCCAATTGACATTCAAGCTATATGGATTTTCATTGTTATATGTAAATGATGTATCTGTAAGCTCTGGTAGATAATCTACTCCACTTACGGTAAAGTTCTCAACCTCGATTGCATCATTATTAACAGTAAGAGTCCAGTTTCCCCCTTCAATGTAATCCGTGTTAGTAACTGTTACATAAATGTATTTACCATCATATCCTCTGTCCTGAACAAGGAAATTTCCGCCTCCTTTGCCATCATCCTCAGTCAATGCGATATTACCCATTGGTGAACTTATTGTAATATCTTCAGGTTCAGGGATAGCATAGCCATTATAAGGAATAGCAAAGAGTAGAGAATCCTCACCACTAGGATCAAAATTTATTGTAAATGTTTTACTACTTCCTAAAAGGCTGAATCTTGATTTTACTTCCTTTGATTCCAAAGGATGAATATTTGTTCCGTACATGAATTCATAATTCCCCGCCGATAATTCATCTTCTATAGCAATAGGGCTTGACCTCATAAAAGACCTTTCAGAAAGATCAATACCACCACCAAACTTGTAGCTACCATCCCAATAGTAGATTACACCAAATTTTATGCCTATAACCTTAATATTAGCACCTATATAAGTGTTAGTCACAGCTGCTTCAACACCGTTAATCTCTTTCCCCCCAATAATTGGTACGGAATCTGGTATGCAAAATTTCGCATAAATATATCCATAGAAATAGTCTTTTGCTATTTTTATTGTTACTCCTCCACTCAAAAGACCGTCAATAACACTTATTTTACCATAAAGGTTAACATACCAAGGCTCAGTCCAACCTGCTGTTATTTGTCCATCAATATCAAGCACACCTCTTTTTTCTTTATAGCTCATGGTACCATTAAGATCCATGCCTTGAAGATTGATTGCTGCTTTAAAAGGACCGATCATATTCTTCATAAGCTCTAATCTTGTATAAGCTATAATAGTCAAAGGTGGAAGACCGTTTATTGTGTCGCCCCCAATGGTTGCTGCTAGATCATTTATACCACCACCGATAGAGGTCATAAATAATGATGGAGGAGCGATAAGTACTTTAATTCCTTCATGGATATAGAATTCAATCTTATCTGGCACTATTTTTTCAGAATTTTTAACTGTAACCTGTTTAAATGCAAGTATACCTTGACATTCAAGCACCTTGACTTTAACACCTAGATCAAGCTCATACTCATTATCTATTGTATTAATTGTCAGGGATGCACGTATTCCGGGAGCGTTTTTGATGAATTTCCCAAGAACATCTTCTGGAAGAACAATAGTAAGATTAGCATCAATTCCGATAAAACCTGTATCTTCAATCTCTAACTTACCTTCATTGATTTTTGCCTGTTCTCCATAGAGAATCTCATCAATATCCACTGCGAGTTGTCCCTTTGAAAATGCACCTTCTTTTTTATCTTTATCCTCTGATTTTATAGGAATGCTGATTGAACCACCAAAGCCTATACCATAAGTAGTTGATTTTTCGTTATCATTTTGAAGCTCTGAGCTCATGACTCCATATTTAATATTAACTAGAAAACCGGCTATAGATTGAAGGATCATACCGGCACCATCAAGATTTAGCTTGAGTGCTTCAGCTCTTCCACTTGAATGTTTTTTATATCTTTCTAAATTCAAAGTATATAGCTTAGCTGTGGATACTCTAAAGTTCCACTTATATTTCCAAACTGTGATAGAGTTGATTACATTTAGCTTGCCATCACCACTTACTGTAAAAACAGTTCCATCATCCTGAACAGTTAGAGGCGTATCACTTTCATAGCTGAGCATGTTGTTAATAGTAATTGGACTATCATTAGAGGATGCTTGATAATATATTTTTTTAATTCCAGCCTCTATCTTTTCCATCTTAATGATATGTCCACGAATAATAAGGAGAATTTCATTTAGATGAGAATCTTCTTTGCTGAAATCATGCTGTATTCCATCAATTTTAGTTTGACCCTTGTAAAAACTCTTGTATTCGCTTTCGTCTCCAAAAGTAATATACTTATAACTAGAACCATCATGTCTTACAAGAGCTAAAATGCCATAGGAAAGCTGCTTATACTTTTTATTAGCTGATACTGCCAGTGTACATTTTGCAGTAATCGTATCCGTGCCAAAGCCTTCCTTAAGCTGGTTATCTCTTAGTCTAAAAACAATGTTATAGTTTCCAACTGAAAGCTCTTCTCTTGTTTTGAAACTAAAAGCCGTGTATTTATCATCAATAAATGAAATATCGCTTTTCTTAATTAAAACCTCATGATTAGAAGTTTTATGAACAAGGTACATATCCCAGTTTACACTGCCCTTAAGTGATGAAAACTCATTCATTCTACCGGTTATAGTAACAGATTTATCACCTTGAGTATAAACAACTCTAGGATTCGCTGAGTTCATTTGAATTCTCGGCAAGTTTCCAGTTACAGCAGGTAGTAATATGTGCCTTGATGAGCTTGTTTCTATTGTTTTTTGTGTATCACCCTCAACTACTATTGATGATAATGAAGCATAAATCATTTTTGATGTTATAGATGTTTGTTTATCTGCTTTTAGCTTAAATCGTACAGTCTTAGTTTCTCCAACCTTTATCTCTGACCATGATTTATAATATTCACCTATAACAGTAAGACCTGAATCAGCTGTTAGTACAAGTACGGGATCAATAAGATTTTGCGCATTGTTCAAGCTATTATCAAGATTTACAGTAAGCTCAAACTCACCATCATTTAAATAATTCTTTTTATCAAGTGTTAGGTTTACTTTGCTTGTTACAATATCAATACCAAGTTTATCAGAGCTAAGATCTGATGAAAAGTTACCAACACCATAAAGCAACTCAGCAGTTCTTGTCGCTCCTGCAGCTAATGCACTCTCGCTCCAGTATAAGGCTATAGAGCTATCTGGTGTTCTGTATTTGTTTGAATAGTTAGAAAAGTCACAGAAAGAGTCTGCAGTGTAGCTATATCTAGTATTTGCTAGATTTGCCCAATGTCCGACTATTGCTTTATCTGGAACAACACCTTCATTCCATCCCTTGAGGAGTAGGTATGCCATCTTTTTAGGGGATGTTAATGAGTCTACTAGTCTTATTTGTTGAGGAAGCTCTGAACCCTTATATTCTTTCTCTGTAAGCTGTGGATTTGTCATAGTATCTGTTAAAACATAAGGAGAATCAACATTGTTGTCAAGAGCTGTGTCAAGCAAAAGCCTAATTCCAACCATGCCTGATGAGCTGTTATTATTTATTATTTGATATGATATACCTACGTTACCAGTTATATCGCTTTTTTCGTCAATTGAGAGGGCAACCTTCTGAATAATAGAATATCCCTTAATATCCCACTGTACAGTTAATAGTCTGCCTTCTTCAGATACTATAGGCTCATGAAGCTGTGACGAAATTCCAAACATACCGTAGCTCTGACCGAAAATATAGTCTTTTCCATCAATACGAACTGTTATAAAGCTTGTACCATTGCTCCTTGTTTTATCTTCTTTGTATAGAAGAGGGATGTTGTTGTCATATTTTTTCTGCGGGTGTCCTTCATCAGTTACAATAGAAAATCCACCGGTTTTATTATTAATAGTATAGGTCAAATAACCGTTTGAAATGCTGTATTCCTTCTCAGAAGTATCTGCAAATGCATTAAGCGGTATGCTTGAGAATATCATAGCAAAAACAATTATTAAGGATAATACTTTGTTTAAAATCTTCATTAAATCATCTCCTTACTTATCTATACCACTTACATAAACATAAACGTTGAAATAATCTCGTTTATCTGTTTGAATGTAAATTGTATACCAACCCTTTGAAAGCTTTTTGAACGAATAAGCCCCAGCACTTTCAGTAACAACTGTTCCTCTTGTTTTCATTTGACCCATAGTGTATTGACCAGAAGCATATTTAACATATGCAGTTCCACTGAAATTGTAAAGGGATACATCAAAGCTGTCAGCTTCTATGATTACAGAGTTTGTTGCATCTGGCATTATACCGTTTATTAGTGAAATTGTATCATAAAAGCCTACTAGAGTTATTGTTCTTCTAAATTCAGTATAGTTTCCGACTGAATCATAGACTTTATAGGAAATATAATATGGTTTACTTCTATCAAAAGTATTGTTATTGATGTTATCCGGATCAAAGCCTCCCCAATCAATAATTACCTTATCGTTAAGGATAGTTTTTACTCCATTAAATACATCATAAGCAATAAAGTCATTAAGCATCTCCTTGTCATATGTAGTTCCACCTTCTATAAACATAAGCTCGAGTGGATTAATAAACTCAATTTTTGGAGGAGTCTTATCTATTATTGCAATTTCAACACCATATGAGGTACTTAACTCATTCGCAGCCTTTAAGCTAAAGTTGAACAATCCATTTTGTGAATATTCAAGCTCATGGCTTAATGAAGGCTCATCATCTTTTGGTGCGCCAACATAAGTGGTTTTTTTGTCAGTTATAAGCTTTACATTTACATTTCGACTAGTTGCAGGATATATATCATTTGCGACTATGTAGCCTGCTTCTGTACCTGGAATAATAGAATCCTCCGCTAATATCCATTGTTGCTCTTCTTCTTTGTAGTAATAGTAGCTCCAGGATACCTCAGTAATTTTTGGAATGCTTTTATCTATATCTGAGACAACTAAGTCTATATACTGAACCATACCAGCAAAATCATATATTTTAAATGAGTATGTTCTGTTTTCTATCAATGTAAACTCTGCTTCGTGTGCAGGGTATACGATGCCGTTATAGCTAACAAAAAAGTCTGAAAGTTCTCTAAATTCATCAATTGGAATACCGTCTATAGTTTTCTTTTCAAAGCTTACCTTAACACTGAGTAGATTTTCTGCAGTTTCAGCAACTGCTATAAGGCTTGGAGGCTCTCTAAAAATGTTGTCCACCAATATGATGTCAGAACCCTCATTCCCGTACTCATCCTTAAAAAACACTGAAATACTACCATTTTTAGTAAATGTAAATAGATTGTTTGATATTGAAACCTGATAATCATTACTTGTTAGTGGACCAACAGGTTCTGTTTTTGTTATAGTAACTCCAGGCTTTGAATAGTTTGTTATCTGAACACTTACACTTTGGTTTGTTAAAGCTTTAGTGTTATAGGATAAGCTTATAATTTCTGGAGAACTTTTATCAATGTTAGTTACAACAAATGACTTAGTTGCTTTATTTCCAATTTCATCATATGCTGTTATTATGTAAGATGCACTCTTTTCAATAGTTGCTGTATATATATTTTTGTTACCATCAGCACTAATAAATGTAACTGGTATAGCTTCTTGATCTATTGTCTCAAGCATTAAATTATCAACACTACCTTTATCATCACTTGCAGTGATTGTAATAGTTATATTTTCTTTTGTTTTAGCTGTTTTATCTATTGTGTATGTTATTTCTGGAGGGCTTAAGTCAAAATTATATGCAAAGGCTAAATGCTTATCTATATATCCATGTCGATCAGCTATTTCAAATTCAAATGAGTTATCATAAGCAGTAAGTATACGCTCTGGAGAACTAGAATTATTTAGTATATACAATCCTCTGTTAATATATAATTCTGAATCTAAAAAACTAACAACAGCCTTAACATTCTTGTAATAAACACCATCAACTACTGGCATCCAATCACCTGAATAGTTCTGATAATAATACGAAACAATATAGTCTCCTCCGTATATTATAGGATCGTTCATAATATCATTTATATCAATCATAATCTTGTTTTCCATACCTACATTGTTTTCAGCAATAATAAATAGGTATCCATTTCGTGTAACTTCAACTTCATTATTATATACGGGTTGGTAACCAGTTCCTTGACCATCATGAGGCTCATCACTAAAATAGTATTTTAGTGATTTAATACCTGTCTCTGCATCTGATGCTGTTAAAGTTACAAGCGATGCAATCGCAGTTCCTGAAGTTACATTAGTTTTATTAATTGAATATGATATCTTCGGTAATGTACTATCAAGAAAATTAATGCTTATAGACTCATAGCTGTCAATCCAAGTGAGTTCATTATTAATTAAACTGTATTTTCGTATAATAAAATGAAACTTTTTATCAAAATTAATCGTGTTTTTAGAGCCATACACTAAGCTAGTAAAACCATCCTGTGTAGGGTGAGCTAATGAATAGTAACTCCTATATGAAAAATCTTTGCTTTCTTCATCAAAAAAGCCATCATCGGTTAAGCTATAGGACTGAATAGCTGCGGGGCTTGTTGATGAACTATTAATCATTGTGTTAACAACTGAACTAGTTGATCTAGTATTAATCAATGAAGTAGTTGCTGGAGGTGGATCTTCGCTATCAAGGTTCAATGGAAACAAAGCGTAATTATTATAGTGTTCACTATCAAAGCTCAGATATAAAAGCATAGCTCCATAATTCGGATCATCAGCATGGACAAGGTTTAAATCATATATTTCAGATAAATTATTTATGTTCTTTAATTCAAGATGAAAAGGAACTTCATGGGTAAATGTAACATCAGATACCTCTATTTCGAAGGTATAAGAACGCCCGCATTCATCTGCTACATACAGTTTGAAAATTCCGTTTTCAGGAGTAATGAAGCTATGTATCATTGAGTATTTGTCAGAATAAATAAGAGCGAGCTCCTCATTAAATTCATCTGTTAATTCATCTGTTTCTAGGTTTTGCTGTAATCTTTGTGGAAGCACGTAAACTGGCACGTTAAAATTAAGCAATACAGTTGCATTGTCTATTACATTGTATGAAGCTATATTATATTCTAGCTCAGCCTCAGCATCCATTACACTTATAGTTTCTGGTAATACTTCTAATGTTTCATTACCTAGATGATCAACGGCGTAAACGCCTATTTTATAGTTTCCGTTAAGGCCCTTTAGTGAGTAATAATAGCTAGTAAATGAATCTTCGTTGTTAATCATTGAGTGTCTATCAATAATAGTTGAAAATTTAAGTGAATCATAATTAAAAAACTCTTCGCTTAACTCACCGTTATATTCAGCTAAGTTAATAAGTGCAAATCTAGTATTATCTGCTAAAGCTCCAGAAACATCTATAAAGCCACTTGCATCTATTCTATCACCATTAATATCTGAATCATTTGGTGCAATGAGTAGAGATGGACTTTCACGATCGATAGATAAAATACTAATAGGTATTCTTGTTTCATTGCCTGCTTTATCTCTAGCAATTATGTAATTATTAAAATTGTCTGTAATTGTAATTATAAAATTATTTTTTAAACCTGTTAATTCATCAACCATTGGTTCTGAAACAATAACTTTTCTATCATCCGAAATAAGCTGCAAATCCTCATTATTTGTAAGCATATCTTGAAGAGTAATCGTTCCTATTATGTTATCTGTTGTTGGATTGCCATCGTTTAAACTTATATTATACTCAGGACCCTGAGAATCGTAGATAATTTTTATTGGAGCTAGAGTAGTTATCATATTAGCTGAGAGCTTCGATAAATTATCTGTAAAGGAAGTATTTGCTACTTGAATATAAATAGTGTTTTCACCTTCATTTAATGCAGTAGGGTTATCGATTTTAAATGTTGCATATAAACTATTGTCGTTTGCTTCTAACATTGTAGCATTAACCCATTCAGAGTAATTAATGCCATCTTTTGAAACTCTGTAATTAACATACTGATTTGCTAAAAATAAATTAGCATTATTCATATGCTCTGTTACATCTAGAGTTATACTGTAGTCATTGCTAGAGCTTAAGTAAGAATCATTAAGAGTATTATTAATAGAAACATTGGACTGTACATCAGGTGCAGAGCTTCTAACATAGATTGGACTGCTCTCCACAATTGATTCTAGTCCGTTATTGTCTACTGCTGTGAAAACAAGCTTATATGTTCCGTTTTTAATATTCTCAAGGCTTACAGATGTGTTAACTAAACCATTATTTATATTTACTGATGCATTAGAATAAATAATAGGGGGATTGTGCACATTGTTATTGTTAGCATCAGTAATATAATACGAAGCAGTCTTTATGCCTGAGGTATCACTAGCGTTTAATATAAATGTATGAGAGTTATTTATAGTTCCGTTATTTTTAAATGTCATACTAGCATTAGGTGCTTTGTTATCAAAAACTAAACTTCTTGTATAAGTAGCATAATTTCCATTAGATGCTATTATGGTATACTCAAGTGTGCATTCTCCATTTAATAATATTTCCTGATTACTTCCGTTGAGTTGTAAACCACTTCCTACATCTTGGTTAGTGTAGTTTCTAATTGGTGTATAGCCAATCCATCTGTATTTTATTGAATTACCTGAAGCATAATCAAATTTTATATCATAATTAGACTGAGGATAAGAGTATGAACCAACAATCATCGAATGATCTATGCTTTGATTATTAAAATCAATATCTGTGTAATTATAACCAGTTATATAGTCAATACCATTTTGTCTTATTTCTTTATTATCTTCAGCTGTACTGTTTTCTGATGAATCTTTTGCAAAATAATAAAGTCGTCCTTTAAAGCTTTCTCCTTTATTTAATTTTAAAGTAACTGTTGTTGCTGAAGAGTGAGCTTGCTCAATAAATGCCCATCTTCCAATAATAGCATCTATTTTACCACTGACATTTGATGCAGTAGCGATAGATGGAATAGCTTCACCATCTCTTACAAAACAGTAATAAGCTAGTCCAGTTTCAGATAGGTCATTTAACATAAATCTATATTCTGCTGTTCTAGAATTGTCGATAGGGTTTTGAGCTTGTTCTATTGCATTAAATGCAACAGAAGGAGCTTTGTTATCAAGGAGAATATTCATGTATTCTTTATGCATTCTATTTCCAGCAAAATCGTATCCTGAAAGTGTAAGAACATAGTTACCTTCTTCCTTATTCATTAGCTGTAATTTAATATTTGTGCTATCTGAGCGGGGAGCTACGTGACTGCCAGTGCTTCCTCTACTGCTTCCAAAGCTTTTGATATTAATACTTGTAGCTTTTTCTCCATTTAAGACATAGCTAGTTGAATTATAAAGCGTATATAAAAAATATCCTGCATCTTTTTCCGCACGTGGCACTTTGTTGTTAGGGTATAAGTTTTCAGTGGATCTAACACCAAACTCAATAGTGTTTTGCCATGAATCTGATATATCCTTTGTAAGGCTTAAGTCAGAAACTTTAGTATCCACTTTATAATCTGATAAATCACGAATAACAGTCTCTTCAAAAAGTCCATTAATGTTTAAAAGCTTAAAGTCTTCTACATTACCAGATTTTGAAGTAACTTTGTGCATTTTTAACTTAAGGAAGCTATCATCATTATCATTGTCCTGTGGTACAGGGAATGTAAGGTATACATATTTACCTTCGCTTTTTATTTCAATTGGTTCTACATAATCTTCATTCCTATTATAAATTAGATGAAAGTCACCACTAATGTTTTTAGCAATGTCAAATGCGTTATAGTTATCATTATTAATACCAGTAGCTATCTCAAGCTTTAATTTTATTTGCTTTGCAGAATTGTTAAAATAGTAATTGTTAGCATAAGCTTTAAATGTTTCACTGTCATTTACTACTGTAATTTTACTTATTTCAAAATTTTTTCTTATTACTTCTACCTTTCCTGAATATGCATATCCACCATTGAAGGATTTCGTACTTGCAGAATAATAGTTAAGAGTTGGTATAACTGTAAGCTTATTAACACCTTTGTTGCGCATTTGATTGCTAAGATTCTCCATATGTGCGTTAAATCCAGTGTTATTTGGGGCAGGGGCATTTAATGTTATGAAATCATTTGGATTTGTATATTTGTTATCAATACCATTTCCAACTACAGATACTTTTAATTCTGGTATATGTAATTTATATATAGTGTTAAACTGATAGCCGCTTCCATATTGATCAGAAATTTTACCATCCCACTTAAAATCAATTTTATTAGTAGCATAATCAATACCTTCATCTATATATATAAACTGATTAAATACTGAATTGAAGTTTCCTGCACCGCTAACTATTCTCTTGGTGTAGCTAGAAATATCTTGTGAAATACTTAAATCATGACTGCTGCCTTTTCCTTCGATCCACTTTCCACCGTAGTGGAATTCTTGATTAAGAGCGTTTTTTACATAAATGACAATATAATTAATACATAAAGCATCATCACTTCTGTTAATTATTTCAACCTTTTTTAACATATAGGGTGGCTTGTTTATTCTAACCGTATACTTGCATAGATCATTTTTTTCTAAATCATCTTTGCCAGGTTGATCAAGTTCAAATTCAGGTGAAGTACCGTCAAGAAATGTGTATCTAACCTTAACACCATCACCATCTGTTCCAGAGTTTTTTGAACCCCCAACTTTTATTGTAACGGCATAATCTGTTCCTGAGCTATCCCCTGGAAGCCTATAATCAATATCATAAGCAAATACCTGAATAGGAAAAACACTAAATATCAACATTATTATTAACAACGTTTTCGTAATTGATGTTTTTGTTTTCATCTTTATTTATAACCTCCTTTTTCAACACTAATACTTTCAATCATTATATTCATAATCTCCATACCGTAATCTACGAGATTAAAACTACCCTTGTTAAGACACCAATCATAAATAACTCCTCTGATACAGGTTGTGAAAGTTTTAACCGTATGCTCTGGAGATATTTGAGCTTTAATTTCATTTTTTTCAATTCCTTCTTTTATAATTATTGCAAACACATCATAATAGCTTCTTTGAGAGGATATTAAAAAACTTTCTGAATTAGTATCTTTAATCTGAGAAGAATAGATTGCAGACATAAAATCCAGACCAATTTTATCTGACATATTAGTAAATACATAAGATATAAAGGAGGAAATTTTCTCTATAATACTGATGTATTCATTTTTTGAGCTCAGAAAATTTTGATAAGCTTCATCTGCAAAAGGCACCATGTGAAAGATAAGCTCTTCCTTTGACTTGAAATGTGTGTAAAAACTACCCTTAGATGAGTTTGCTTTTAATACAATGTCATCGACAGAAACACTATTGTAACCATTTTCATGAAACAGGACTGTAGCGCAATCAATAATTCTCTTTTTTGTTTCAAGTCCCTTAAGCACTCTTTTATCCATATAACTTCCATCTTTCTAATTAGATTACAGACCGCAGTCTGTAATCTAATTATAGTGTGCCCAGCATGGGCGACAGCTTGACGGTGAAAGTCCGTTATGGGGCT
>JAEAME010000923.1_pt1 | contig 24368 bp, 16 predicted proteins | sample 8958731 | NCBI WGS metagenome assembly JAEAME01 (sample SAMN16933194, study PRJNA681113) | bioreactor sludge metagenome | isolation source: anerobic bioreactor sludge (Control) | place: India:Bengaluru | collected 2018-10-24 | reverse complement strand
CCGGGCTTTAAGGCTGGCTATGTAGCGTTAGTCGGCAAGCCAAATGTCGGCAAGTCCACTTTAATGAATGCATTGTTGGGACAAAAGCTTTCCATAGTCACCCCCAAGCCACAAACCACGCGTCATCGGGTGCTGGGAATTTTGAACGATAAAAATTATCAGATGATTTTCTTTGATACGCCGGGCTTGCTGCTTCCTCGATACAAGCTGCAGGAGACAATGGTCAGAACTGCACGAGGTGCCATTGCTGAGGCAGATGTGCTGCTCTTTATGATTGAGCCCGAGGAAAAGATCTCCGAAAGTAATCGTTCCATTTTAGCTGAATTACTCCAAACAAAAAAACCATTAGTTCTGGCAATCAATAAGGTCGATGTTATTGAAAAAGAAAAACTGCTTCCCATCATCGATGAATATTCTAAATGTTTCAATTTAACATCAATCATTCCGATTTCCGCATTGAAAGCCGATGGACTGGATCACCTCAAACAATTGCTCCTCGATCGCCTGCCCATTGGATTTCCATTTTATCCGACGGAGATGATTACGGATCAACCCGAACGATTTTTTGCCGCTGAGCTGATTCGCGAAAAAATCTTTGAGAAGTATGGCGAAGAAATTCCCTATTCCACAACCGTAACCGTCGAAGAATTTATAGAACGCGATGAAGCCAAGGATTACATTCGTGCTGTCATTTATGTGGAGCGGGATTCACAAAAAGCGATCATCATCGGCAAAGGGGGCGCTGCAATAAAACGAATGGGACAGATTGCGCGGGAAGCAATTGAATTATTTTTGGGACGCCAAGTTTTTCTGGAGCTTTTTGTAAAAGTGAAAGAGAAATGGCGACAGCGAGAAGGAATTTTGAAGGAGCTGGGTTACAAATAGCCGTCATTGAGAAATGGAATTTTACTCCACCAGAAATTCAAAAACGGACGAAGCAGTCGCTAAAAAGTTTGAAGCAGAACAATTTATCCGGCAAGATCTGGCATTTACAAAGTTTGGCAAACGTTTTAAACTTCATCCAGTCATTTAATTCTCTTCAATAAATCCCAGCACTTTTGGAGCTGCTCTGGCTCCTGAAAGTCAATATACCCATCATCCGTCATCGAGCTACCCCCGATAAAAAATTTCGGTTGGGGTTTAAGTAAGCCATCAAAAATCTCACGATCGCGCGAATCGAGTCGATCAAGTGCTCTTGCATTTTCTGCCAGCCCGACCTGTTCAGCCAGTTGCCGGGCCTTTCGAGCCACGTCTTCCACCTGGCTGAATCCCACCTGAAATAATCTTTCGGTGTGCACTCGCCCGATGAGTTCTGCAGCCTTAAGCGGATCATTGGCGCTAAGCTCTGCCAATCCCAGTGTTACATAGCCAATCGCTTTTTTTGATGCCAGTCGAACGTTCTCTAACGCACCGAGATTTTCCATGCCATCCGCCACTTGAACTTTATTGGCCAACAACACCAACTCTTGTGAAAATCGCGTCATTCTTTTTCCGTCATCAACATGCTTTAAACAGATTGAAAGAAAACCGGTTCCATGCTGTAACTTTATAGGATAGTGGGGCGCAGAACTCAATTCAGCCCATTCACTCAATCCTTTTTCTAACTCGCGGACAACTTTCTTTCGCTCCGATGGTGTGAAATATTGATAAATTTCAACAGCCTCATCCAATTCTGGAAATCCCCATTCCGACATTCGGCTTTGCCTGAAATGAGAGGCATAAATTTCCATCTCCCGGAGATCGGTCCAGATAGCCGCTTCCATAATCCCCCGGAATCCATCGGGATCTTCGTCACGAAAAATCGATAAAATGTTTTGCAGGGAATCGATGGATTTGGAATCCAGAAATTCAAAATAGTAGAGACCGTCAATCGTATAAAGATTATTTGCATCTGGAATATCTGGCGGTTCACCCTCATCATCACATTTATAAATATTGACCAGGCTTTTTAAAATGAGAATTAGCCATTCCGGCTCAACTTTAGCCAGCCATTGCTGAATTTTTTCCTCGCCGCATTCGGCAAGAATTTGCAGCCAATCGACAAGCGCGCCAGGATTGATCTCATCTTTGTTCCAGCAGGATAGATCAGTCAGGAAGGTAAATTGTTCGTGATTGGTAGCGGCCAGGATCGGCAGCGCCACGTCCATGCCGACTTCTTCGTAAGTAAAAAGAATTTCAGCCGCCGGCATGGCTTGCACCAATGAATTGAAACGATCCGACAGATACAATAATTCTATCCGCTCCTTGCCGGTCGTATCCAGCACCAGCGCCAGTTGTTGTTTTAACGTTAGTGAATTGAATTTTTGGACACCCTCATCTCCCTTCGCTCTCAATATCTCGCTGACCGAAGGCACCTTTTGGACGGAATCTGCTTTGCGAATGGATTTAGCCATTTCAATAAAAACCCTTTTTAGAAAATCTCAAATCACAAAACTCAAGCGACAAACGCTTTTTAATAAATGAATCGAATTTAGAATGTGGAATAATAAACGTTATGAATCGAGATAGAGTTCCTCAAAGGAATGTCGTGTAAGTGACAAAGGGAAAATTAGTGGAAATTGTTTCAGAGCCTATTCAATTAAAATTTAAAAATGGATCAGCGCTTTGATGACGCCATCCTTCCGGTTTTTAACAAGCTCAAAAGCTTGTTCGGTTTGCTCGATGTTAAAATAATGCGTTGCCATAAAATCCACATCGAGTTGTTTATTTTGAATGAGATCAATGGCAGCCTGGGTACAATTATTCTGTCGCCTGACATTTTGAATGCTGATCTCTTTCCGCCGCAATAAATTAATATCAAATGAGATTCTGTTTGACTCTGGTATGCCAACAATGAACAATTTTCCCCCGGGTCGCAGCAATTCAATCGCTTGATTCAGCGCAACCTGATCACCGCAGCATTCAAAAATCGCATCTAATAAATAAGGTTCTCGCACTTTGATTGCAGATACAATATCTGTCTCATCGGGATTGCCGCCCCATTTTGCGCCGTTGGCTATGGCCAATCGAATTCGATATCCTATCTTATCAGTTACATATATCGGGTCGATTCCAGCATGTCTGGCACTCAACAGCACACTTAATCCAATAGGACCGGCACCCAAAATACCAATTTTCTGTGCTGGAAAATCATATAAAAGTTGAACAGCGTACCAGCCGATAGCAAGCGGCTCGACCAGTGCAGCTTTAACAAGCGACATAGCGGGCGGAATTGGATAACAATTCTCCTGCGGCATCACAATGTATTCCGACAGACATCCTTCCATCTGGCCAGGACAGCCCAGGAACTTTATATTTAAGCAGGTATTGGCACGTCCCATAACACATTGCTGGCATATTCCACAAGAGATGGCTGGATCAACGGCGACTCGGTCCCCAGCTTTTAGCCGAGTCACTTCCGAGCCAACCTGGTGCACCACTGCTGAGCACTCATGTCCCACTACAAAAGGATAGCAAATGACCTGATCGCCAATCTTGCCTTCAGTGAAATAGTGAATATCCGAGCCGCAGACGCCAACATATTCAGTTTTGAGCATGATATCTGTTGTATTTATAATTTGTGGCTCAGGAGTATCACGTATTGTTATTTTTCGAATACCAGTTAAAACTGCCGCTTTCAATTTATCATCTCTCCGCCAGTTCCTCCAGAATTTTTACCGCCCTTTTATCCCCACTTTTTCCCAGCAGGAGAATCGCTTTTTTTCGGACATCGACATTTTTATCATCTTTAGCGACCTTGCCCAATATCGGCACCACTCTTTTATCATCCAAAAATCTTCGTAACTGTCGCACCGCTTCAAAGCGCAATGCAGGATTGGATTCTTCTTTGATCACTTTTTCCAATGCAGGAATGGCTTTGTCCTCATACTGTCGGCCGATGGATTGCAGAGCCGCTATTTTGAGCTGATCTTGCTCGCTCAAATCTTCAACTAAATCGGAATGATCACAATCTTCATCTTCATAATAAATAAATCCATCGTCGAAGTCAAAGTCGAAATCAAACTGATCACAATTCAGATTGATTTCTGGAACATGAATCGGTAGAATATCGACAGCAATCTCAGGTATGTCGATATCGATATCTGGAATCTCAATGTGTTCCAGATGCTGCAAGGAAAATTCCAGTTCCTTCATCGATTGTTCCAGTCCGCTCAGGTCAACGTGGATTTCAGGGATTTCAATCGACTGTAATCGAAACTCTGCTGCTTTCAATTTTTCTTCGGCCTGTTTTAATTTCTGCTCATGCTTTCTTTCAACTTTTTCTTGAGCAAATAAGGTGCAAGCAAAAACGAAAGCGAGCAGGAATGTTTCAGCTATGATGATTCGTGTTTTCATTTTTTTATCTCCTTGTTTTTTTAATAAGGTAATTAGGCGATTTGGTAATTTTGTAACAAGGCAATTTGGGGAAATTGTTATGAAGAGCTCAATTACCAATTATCCAATTACCAAATTACCTGATAAACTAAATAGTGGCTGTCTGTAAACAAACTAATTTCAAGTTCTCCTGTCATTGCGAGGCGTTTTTTGCCGAAGCAATCCCATTTGTAAATCTCTCTTATTTAGAAGATTGCTTCGTCGCTTCGCTCCTCGCAATGACAGTTTAGATTAAAATTATCCATTTTCAGACAGACACTAAATAGAAAGCCAATACGACGCCTTAATCATAAAAATATTATCTACATCAGCTTTCCATAATCGGCGGAACGAGCGATTGAATTGGAATTCACCGATTTCTTCGACATCAGAGCGGCTTTGGGTCCAGACTAAATAAAGCGTCGAGCCTGGCAGGTATTCCCAGCGCAGCACGGCATTGCCTCGCAGCGATTTGAAATTGAAATCGGGATTGCCCAGCTCAATCGGAAGCGCAGGACCTGCGCCATCGGGATCGGCGATACAGTTTTGTTCATCGATAGTCGATTCGCCTTCGCCATAAATATTGAAATCATAAGATCGGGGTCGAGCTAATTCTTTGAAGTCATAATAATCACCCGATGAAATCAACGGCTGGGCGTATAATTGCAGACTCAATTTCGGCGTGAAAGTCCAATTCAACCTGATGCTGGCGGCCAGCGTGGTCTGGTCCAATTCGGCAAAAACATAGCGTTTGCCATAAGTCGCTGTCGCCGAGGGATCATCGAATGCACCAATCCATTGAGCAGTGGTAATACCTTTTTCATAATCGGGACCGATGGAAACAGAAACATTGCTGGCTGGCTTCCATTCCACGCTGGGACTGATGTTCCAATACTTACCAGAACCATAATACCCTCCATTGAAGCCGAGACTCAAAACCCATAGCTTGCGACTATCTGACTCTAATTCAAAATCTCCTTCCAAACCCGACGGATTGAGCGTCAATGGTCCCCCGCGCGTCAATCGGTTGTTCACTGATTCTGGATTATAAGCCCAGTCCCACTCTATTCCCCAATAATTGAGAAACGTAATCTCACCATAGTGAAAGACGCCACTCCAGGTTCGATTCCCGCCAAAATCCCACGAGCCAAATGTGGCAAAATCAAGCTGGGCATTGCGGGTAAATTTGCCAGGTTTTACCCATTTATAGCCGCCAATAATATGTCCATTGATCACATCGCTTCGCCACATAAACCCCATATCATTGACATCAAATTTGGGATCGATTATCCCCAGTGCCGTATTAAAAATGAAATTTCCTTTTTGCTTGTTGATCCAGAATCTTCCTGCGTAGCCGGTCATCGAGGTCGCTGTACTATCAACGCTCACATGATTGACACCTGGTTTTTGAAAATAATGCTGCGAATTTTGCTGGAGATCAAATATTCGCTGCTGGCTGCCCCGAACCTGGCTCATACCTGCCCAGCCAGTAATCACCCAGACTTTATCTTTATCGAAAAAGGTCCAGCCATCCAATCCCAGGCTCATACTCTGGCTGTTCAATTCATCCCGTAAGCGATCATCATCAAATTTTCTGGTCGCCAGAGTAGAGAGCAATCCCAGCCCCTGTCTGCCCTGTTGAAACTCTTTTTGACCCCGAAAAACTCCATAGTAGGACATCGGCTCGACTTCGGCATGAGCTCGCTCTCCATTGAGATCGAGCTCGGCTTTCTCTTGATTGGTAACAGCATGAAGCGTTCCGATATTCCAGTTATCTCCGACTTTACCAGAGAGTTTTGCTGCACCAAGAATGCGAGATCCTTCAGGTAGTTTGGCAAAATCATAGTCAGGAAGGCTGCCTTGCGGAGCTCGACCAATGCGTCTGGTATAAAAAAATTCAGGTCCCGACCAATTCAAACCGTAAAAACTATTGGCGCCACCGTATCCGAAATTAAATATGTTCGATCCTTCGATAAAAAACGGCCGCTTCTCGTCATAAAAAGTTTCAATATCGGATAAATTCACCACAGCAGGATCGACTTCCACCTGGCCGAAATCAGGATTCACGGTGGCATCTAATGTCAGATTATTTCCGATGCCGATTTTAATATCCGCCCCAGTCGCAGGGAGGTAGCGAGAGCCATCGTTGAATGGATTGCCTTGAGCAGGATTGGTAAATTCGGCTTTGGTGCGGAAGTACGGCAATAGCTCAACCTGGCGGGCGGGAACAATGTTTTCAATGCCGACCAGGTCAACGAAGCGAGAGACAAAGCCACTGCCATCTTTGGGTGTGAAGACTAAATAATTACTTTCATGCTTTCGTTCGATCTGGCGCTTGAAATTGACACTCCAAATATATTTGTCTTTGTTTTGAAATCTAAGCTGAGAGTAGGGCACTCGAAATTCAGCGGACCAGCCTGCGTTGTCGATATTGGCTTTGCCCTCCCAGACGCCATCCCAGGAATTATCGTCCCAGTCATCATTCATCAATACGCCATCCCATAGAGTACCTGCTGCCGTCAAAGCAAAATAGAAGCCACTGCGACGATCATAATAGGGATCGATAAAAAAGGCAATATAGTCGGAGCTAACGTCGGCGTCTCGTCGAGCCAGTCGGGCGATGATCGAATCAGGCGCCGAGTCATACATTCGTGCGCCGACATAAATCGCCTGGTCATCATAAGCCACCCGAACCTCGGTTTTCTCAGACGGCTCTGCCCCTTCGATAGGATCACGCTGGCGAAATTTATTCACGCCATGTCCGTTCTGCCAGACCGATTCAGAGAGAACGCCATCAACTATCACGGATTCATTTAGCCGAATGGCTTTCACCGTTAACTTTTCATCTGTTAAATCGTCTGCAAATGATATATTTGCAAAAACCACAATCCAAATCATCATTAAAAAGGTAAATCGTTTCATCGCATCGCCCCAGAAAATTCTTGAGAGAGTAAGTTAGAAAGACTCCACTTTTACAGACTGCATGAAAATAAAAATTTATAAGGCAAATCTGTCATTCCGAACGAAGTGAGGAATCCGTACAACTCACTGGTTCGTTCAAATCTTAAGATTCCTCACTCCTCCGCCAGTTGGCGGATCCGTTCGGAATGACATTAAAATTTCATGTTTTTACACAGTCTGTGAAAATAGAGTCCATCTCTTGATTCTATTATTTAGACCTGAACATTCAAGAAAGGTTGTCTGAAAATCTTTGGAAATTTAGTATAGTCAATTTTGTTTTGTTTCGATATACGGATTGAATTTGGATTTGTTACCTACAAATTACCCAATTACCCAGTTACCAAATTACCCAATTACTTTTTCCCCACCAATTCCACCAGCGCATCCAGCGCCCGAGGATCATCGCTTTGCCCCAGCCAGAAGATGGCTTGCTTTCGAACCTCACGATTGGGATGCGTTCTGGCAATTTTAATCAGATTGGGAACGCCTTGATGATCGGGCAGTTGCGTCAGCGCAAACACCGCCTGCTTCTGAACCTCTTCATTTTCATCTTTCGTCACGACATCTTCGAGCGCTTCGACTGCTTTTTTCGATGCTTTTTGACCCAGCCAGAAAATCGCTTTCTCACGAACATTATTTTCTTTAGCGTGATAAGCCAGATCGATCAATTCATCAGTGGCCTCTTCTGATTTCATCTGGCTGATGGCAAATACGGCTTTCTCTCGAACATCAGTCGATGGATCAGATCGGGCGACTTTGACCAGGAATTTGAGCGCTTTTTCTCCCTCACGCTGTCCCAGCCAGAAAATGGCTTGTTCTCTAACTTCATCATCGTCTGCTTGCTCTGCCAGATAAATTAAGGCGTCGGTTGCCTCAGCGATTTTGATCTGGCTGATGCCAAATATCGCTTTTTCACGGACATCTTTTGATCGATCAGTTTGGGCCGTTTGCAATAAAATTTTCAACGCTCGCTCGGTATCCTGTTGCCCCAGCCAGAATGCAGCATTTTCACGGACGTCGTCAGCCTCATCGCTCAGCAAAACTTTTTCCAGAAATGAACCGACTAAATCAATCGGCTCATGGATGCCGACGGCGGTCACCAGCTTTTCTTTGGTTTCGCTGGAGCCGACGGTTTTATAAATCTGCTCTAATAGCGGAATGCTCTGGCTATGTTCCGCAGTGCCAAGCCAGATCAACGGCTTATTTTTGAGATCGAAGTAGAGCGATAGATTGCTCACCTGAATTTTTTGAATGGACTCAGGCGAAGCCTTTCTATCAAATTCAAATAGTATGGCAACGTCTTTCAAGACTTTTTCTTCGGGATGCTTGCCACTCTCCAATTTTTTCAATGCTTGTTGAGCAGCTTCCTTGATCGCATGTTCATCAGGGACTTTCTTCTCTTGAGACTTTTCTTTCTTGCCGTCAATGATTTCTGCCAGATGAACTTCGCCAGATCGTGGCGGAGAATGAAATGCGCCGATATGAGAATTCTCTCCCATCAATCGCTGAATGCTATACCCGATCCAGCAGCCAGCTTTGAATTTGTTATCCTTTGCCTCTTTCAGCGCCCATTCCCAGCGTTGATCCAGCTTATCGGCAGGATTGGGATGTTGTTTGATGACGGATTGAGAGAATGATAGATTTGAAAAAATTAAAATGAATAAAATGGAAGCAGCAATTTGTTGTTTAAAATGTTTCATGATTTCGCCCCTTGTTTTCATAAAATAACAGTTTTTTCTGGATCGATCTGTTGAGTCTGGATGTTTGATACTGGATACTGGATTTTGATCCAATATCCAATATCCAGTATCCAAATTTTTATCTATTTTCAAGAATTTTCACCAATGCTTCCTGTGCCTTTGGTGTTCCAATTTGCCCCAATGCTGTCACTGCCTCTTTGCGCACCCGAAGGTCTGGATCATTTTTTATCACATCGACCAGTATTGCCACCGCTTCATCGCTTTCCGAGTTGCCCAACACATGGATCGCCGTGCGACGCAGGTCATCATCCTTTTCAGTTTTCACTACCTTTTTGATGATCGCAATTCCTTCATCGCTGCGATTATCAACGATCCTATAGAGGGCCGCTTTTTTGACCTCGACAAATTTCGATTGCTCTAAAATTTTTAACATCAAAGCATAATCGCCTCTTCCAAGAATATTGGCCAGAGCATAGGTAGCCGTTTTTGCCAGATTCTCGTTTTTATCATTAAGCGCAATCTTCAACAAAATATCTTTGGCCGATCGATCGCCGTGATTGCCAATCGCATACAACGCCGCTTCTCGTGTCTTCTCATCTTTGCCTGACACTACAATCGTCTGCAGAATCTTCAGCGCTTCGGGATCACGGGTATTGGCAATGGCATAAACGGCGGCTTTGCTCAATTCTGGATCGTCGCTATTGAATGCCGCATCCCGCAGAATCGAAAGTGCGCCAACATCGCCCCGATTTCCTAAGGCATAAAGCGCCGCCGTACGAGCTTCAGAAACGACCGCCTTTTGCAGGATCATTTTCAACGCCTCAGTAGCTTCCTTGCTCGACATATTGCCGATGGAATAAGTAGCTGACTTGGCCACGGATTCATCTTTATCATTGATCGCCAGGTCACGAATAAAAGGAATGATGTCCTGAATATCGGTATTGCCCAATGCATAAAGAGCGCTTTCTCGAACCTTGCTATTTATTTCGGAACGAATGATTTTTTTCAGGGCGTCCGCTCCCTCCTTGCCACCTTTATTGCCCAGGGCATAGACCGCATTGGTCCTGATCTTTGCGCTCGGATCTTTTTGTGAAATCTCGACCAGTTTAGAGATCACCTCTGGCGAATCATAATTGGCGAGCACATACACGATTTTGCCACGAATGCTTTCGTTCGCAGTGCGATCGTACATGGCGATGGTCGCTTTCAACGCCCGCTCGTCCCCAATCTGCTGCAGAGCATACAGCGCCGCCAAGCTGATCTCCTCATCCTCACCTTGTTGCATGAATTCGACTATCGCTTTATATTCAGTTTTTCCCGATTTGGCCAGCTTCTGCCCGATCCGAATCAAGTTGGCTTTAGCATCATCCGCCCATTTGCTGTTAGAATGTTCTTCGATAAAATCCTGGTAACACCTGAACACCTGTTCCAGGTCTTCCCCCTTTTGCTCCCTGGCATAACATTGCCAGTACTGCGCATCATCCACCCAGCCACTTTCAGAATACTTTTGAACAAAATGCTCAAAAGCCTTGATTGCATTATCCCACTTTTGATCGAGGATAAAATTGTAGGCTGCTTTATAAGTCTTAGCATCTTCATCTTGCTCGCCAAAAGTCGCAGCAGAAAAAGATGCTGAGCATAACAAAGTTATCAAGATAACCAGGATTAGGTTTGAGCCGATTATTCTCTTTTTCATTTATTATCACTCCTCTAAAACTAACATTTTAATTTGCTATTAGAAATGAATTGCTGCAGTTGAGTTTTCAATTTCCGATTAATGATTTTATGTCCCCAGCATCGAGCATCCAATATCCAATATCCAGTATCCAGTATCAGATCTTCCCTTTCCCATCGTCAACTTGCTTTGAAGCCCTGCCCTCCTGCATCTTTTCCAGATTGATTTTCAACAAAATCCCCCGCCGATCGACCCCGCTTTTCACCAACTCGATGCCTGCCAAATCATGCTCGGATTCGAGATTGGCAATTTGCAGCAGGGTGATCTTTAAATCTTCGATCAACTCCCGAAGCTGGCGCTGAGCAGGATCATTCAATTCTTCTTTGAGCGAGCTTGCCTCCTGAATCAACTCCCGTGATATCTGTTTTTGATAGGGCATATCCAGCGCATAAATGTCTTCGCTGTCAGGATCAAAATTGATCATTCCCAGCAATAGCACTTTTGATCGTTCAATGTACTGATCAGTTCTTTGTTGCAGCGAAACCTGCTCAACCACTGTGGGGGGTACCTGTACGGTTTGAGCAGTTTCGACTTGTTCAGAGACAGGTCGCCCGAAATATAATTTCCCAATGAATACCCCAATCGCCATCAGCGCCACAGCGGTTGCTGTTCGATAGGCCCAATTGGGTTGAAAAGTAATGCTTTGCCAAAAACGCTGCCACCACGCCATAATTCCTGGAACAGATTTTTCGCCTGATTCCATTCGATCTGCCAGTTTATCCCAGTAGCCTTCCCAGAAGAAATGATCAGGCTCAGTCCGAGTGCGCTGGTTCATGATGCCCATCGTTGCGCTGAGTTTTTCATATTCTGCTGCACATTCTGGACATGAATTCAAATGAGCTTCGAACCGATTCTTCTGTTCCTGATTCAATTCATTGTAAATCGCTTCGACAAACATGGAGCGACATTTTCGGCAGTTGTTCATTGCATCTCTCCAAATCTAAATTCAAACAGACCCTTTCAAAGTTTTTCAACCTTTGAAAGGGTGATTCCCCAATTCCTTATTCCAAAATTTCTTTCTTATAAAAAGCTAATTCTTTCTGGAGCCGTTGAATCGCCCGAAACAGCATACTTTTTACCGTTCCTTCGGTGACTTTCAAAACCTGGGCGATTTCCTTGAGCGGCAAATCGTTGTAATGGCGCAGCACAAACACCGACCGTTCCTTGGGCGTCAACCGTTGCAAGGCATTGTTTATATGTTGCTGCATCAAACCAGCTTCGGCGCTGCGCTCTGGATTATGACTTGATTCGCTCTCGCTGAAATATTGAGGGGAGCTATCATCTTCAAAATCTTCCTGCAATGTCATCGCAGCCACCGACTTCTTCCGCCGCTGACTGATGCAGGTATTCACCGCAATGCGATACAACCAGGAATTGAATTTCGCCTCGCCACGAAAATTCTTGAGCGAGCGATACGCCTTGATAAACACCTCCTGAGACAGATCTTCCGCATCGTGGTGATTGCCAGTCAGATCGAGGGAAAGATAATAGATCTTTTTTTTATAGCGCTCGACTATTTCACGAAATGCACCCAGTTCGCCATTACGTGCACGCTGAATCAGCGCCTGCTCTTCATTCACTCTTTCGGGCTCCCGTTTTCTGTTCTTTAAGACGAGGGTTTTAGGGAAAAGGTTTGCAGCGAAAAATTTTCTATTGACATTTTAGAGCCAATTTTGTACTTTCACTCCCCGACTCTTTTTACAAATTTACAGATAGCTCGAGTTGAATTATTGATACCTTAAATCTTATTGATCAAATCCTAATTAACATCGCTAAGATCGCTGCGAAGGATTATTTTTTCAAAACAAAGATTTAGATACAAATGAGCATCCAAACCGCTCTCGAAAATATCTATCTCAAACCCTCAACCTGCTGGGGGCATATTGAATACAGCCTGGAATATCATAAAGACTATTTAGCAAAACGAACAGGAGTTAGCAGCGATAGTCCAGATCTCATGCGAAAGGCTTACGACCAATTTAAAATTGATTTTCTCTGGTGTACCAACGATGGATTGATCGACTGGACTCAGGCTGGCAGAACAACAGATATGGGACATGGGGCGTATGCATTGGATGCCAACGATCAGAAGCAAGCTTCGGAATGTCCCTTTCATTCTGAACAAGAGGTTTGGGAATTTGACGCTGTAACAGAGTATGGCCTGCCCAATTTTGATGAGCAGGTGCAAGTCTATGAAAAGAGCATCCAACAGGCACAAGATGAATTTCCCAATCAACTCATTACCGGGGGATATTACAAAAGCATCGTGTCGGGTGCGATTGCCGCATTCGGCTGGAATATGCTGTTGTTGGCAGCTTCGGATTCAATCAAAATAGAAAAAGTGCTCGATAGTTTTTTCAGGCGGACGCTATTTTTTATGAATGCCTGGGCAAAGACCAGTGTCCAAGCTATTATTCAGCACGATGATTTTGTCTGGGCAGTTGGTCCTTTTATGCATCCAGAAATCTATAAAAAAATAATTATTCCCAGATATGCCGAATTATGGAAGCCGATCCATGCTGCTGGTAAAAAGGTGCTGTTCTGCTCGGACGGTAATTTTATGGAGTTGGCAAGCGATGTGGCAGAAGCCGGCGCCGATGGATTCATCTTTGAGTCATGCAATGATTTTGATTTTATGGTAAACAACTTCGGCAGGACTAAATGTCTGGTGGGGAGCTTTGTGGATTGCCGGGATCTTGTGTTAGGAAATTGGGAAAAAGTGAAACAGGACATTGATCGAACCTTTGAGCATCTTTCAAATTGTAGGGGCGCTATTGTGTCGGTGGGAAATCATTTGTCTCCAAATATTCCTGACTATATGTTAGACAAGTATTTTGAGCATCTTCTTCCTAAGTTGGAACATTAGCCCGAATTCAATCCCCGGGTTTATTCGATTGCTTCGAATTTCAATTCTCTCAAATCATAAAATATCGAAACCTCTAAATTTTTTATCCGTAAAGCAAATCGTATTGCAATCAAATAGAAGCCAAGGAGTTTGTATGAAAAAATATAGTCACTTGATGATTTTATCTTTACTTGTTTATTCAGCAGCGATTGCAAACAATATCGATAAGGTGATGATCTTGCAAAAGACCTCCGACCATATTCGGATCGATGGTTTCATCGATCCGGTCTGGAGTCAAGCGGATTCCGTTTCGGATTTTGTCCAGCATCAACCGTACTATGGAGTACCGCCGTCCCGGAAAACAGTCGCGAAAATAATTACCAATCAGGATGTGCTGTACTGCCTCATGGTTTGTTACGAGGATAAAACCAGTATTCAGAAACACAAAGGAACGCTGGATAATATGGGAGGCGATATTGTCTCATTGATGCTGGATACCTTTGGCAATAATCGAACCGCTTATAAATTTGCCGTGACTGCGGCCGGCGTTCGAGCGGATTGCCGTCTGCTGGATGATGCCAGGAATCGGGATTATTCCTGGGATGGCATCTGGTTTTCGGCTGCAAAAATATATGACTGGGGTTTTGTCATCGAAATGGAAATCCCATATAAATCCATTCAATACGATGAAAAACTATCGGAGTGGGGACTGGATTTTGATCGCTGGATTCCCGCCCGCACTGAGGATATCTACTGGTGCAAATATGAAGAGAACGAGGGACAACGAATTTCAAAATTTGGTAAATTGGCTTTCCAGGATTTCCATCCGACCGTGAAAGGACTGCATCTGGAAATTTACCCGGTGGCGATTTCAAAATTTACTTATCAAAACAACGATAAATATAAAGGTGAGCAGGATGCGGGCATTGATATCTTTTACAATCCTTCACCGAAGCTGACGTATCAAATGACGGCTAATCCGGATTTTGCTCAGATCGAAGCGGATCCATACGAATTCAACATTTCCCGTTATGAGAGCTATTTTAATGAACGCCGTCCGTTTTTCACCGAGGGAAATGAAATTTTTATGGCATCCGGCCGGGAGCGGAACACCGGGTTTTATCGTCCGCTGGAGCTGTTTTATTCGAGAAGAATTGGCAAAAAATTACCTGATGGATCAGAAGTTCCACTACAATTTGGTACTAAAGCATTCGGTCGAATTAAGTCTTGGGAATACGGCGGGTTCATGGCAATGACGGGTGAAACCGATTATGAAGATGAAGGAGAAAAATATACAGAGGATCGCGCTTTTTTTGGATCAGCCCGGATCAAAAAACAGATTCTGGGAAATTCAGCTATTGGATTGATGTTTGTCGGCAAGCACACCCAGAATGAAGACAATGGCGTTCTGGATCTGGATGGCGCGTTTAGGACATCTGATTGGCAACTATCCTACCAACTGGCTCGTTCGTATAAAAATTCTGAGGGTGATTTTGCTGGTTCGGCTGGTTTTACCATGTTCAAAGAAAAATCCATGGTGTTGATGCGCGGTCGATACATCGGCGAAAAATTTGAAATCGATCAAGTTGGATTTGTGCCCTGGAAGGGAACTGGTGAATTTGTCGGATTAGCTGGTCCTCGCTGGTATTTCAACAAAGGTTATATCAGCCAGATTTTGATCTACGCTGGCGGCTTATTGAATTACGAAAAAATAGATGCTTTTACCGACTACGGTGGACTATTGGGCTATAATATGCAGTTCCGTAATAACTGGGGCTTTGAAATCAACTTTGATTTTGCCGATTCAAAGGATGAGGACATCCGATACACTACGTACGACCTCAGTGTTAACTCATGGTTCAACACCAATCCCAAATTAAGCGGCAATTTATATGGCGGCTATTCCCGAACCTATAATTTTGCCCGCGATTATTTAGCCTATTATTCGTGGGTAGGAGCCTATCTCGAATATCAACTTTTAAACACACTGCAAATCGGAACATCATCAGATATGTTCATTGAAGGCAATCCCGATGGCGACGTGGAAGATATTACTTACAATGCCCGCCCTTATTTTTCGGTTACACCGATCAACAATTTGAATATTCGAGTTTATTTTGATAACTTGTTTATCCGCTCATCGGATCGTTCGGAGCAGACGATATTCGGCTTGTTGTTCTCTTACAATTTCTCACCGAAAAGCTGGATTTACTTCGCTATTAATGAAATTCGCGCCAGAGAAAAACAGTACGATTCCTTTGACAATCTGCTGTTGAATCGATTACAGGTTCAGGATCGAGCCGGAGTTTTTAAGGTGAAGTACCTGTATTATTTTTAACGAAGTTGCTGTACCATTCCAAAAGAAGATCTGGTAGAAATATATGATCATAAGTGGGATGGCGGAACATCGGAGTGTTGGAAGAGATCGAGGGAAAAAATCATTCACAGGTTTCTCATAACAAACCCTGAACTTCCTTCAAGATATTCGAGCGAGAATTAGCAAAGCCTGGTTTGAAGCGAACAAGCAAATTTATCAGGACTATTTGCTTCAGCTTCTACAAAATCTATCGAGGTGATAGAAATTTGGAAATGAAATTTAAAACTGGGAAAAACTAAAGAAGTACAATGGAGAAAAATATGAAACGAATTCATCATGTCATTCGAGCGTTAACTATTTTATGCTTGTTTAGCTCCATTGCGGTTGCACAAAATAGTCACCGCGATGCGACGCAACGCCCCGAAGCCATTATGGATACGATTGGCGTGAAAGCCGGCATGGTGATCGGCGAAGCTGGCGCTGGCGACGGCTATTTTACTTTCTGGCTTTCCAGACGCATTGGTGAAAGCGGCAGAATTTTCGCCAATGATATTGATGAAAGTACGCTGAAAAAACTCAATAAACGCGCGGAACGCGAAGGAATCACCAACATCACCACGATTCTGGGCAAACAAAACGATCCATTATTTCCAAAAGATAGCTTGGATATGGTCGTGATGATGCTGGCGTTCCACGAGTTTAAAAATCCGGAACAATGGCTGGAAAATGTGAAATCCAGCATGAAACCCACAGCGAAACTGGTGATTATCGACCGTGATCCTGACAAAATAAAAAGCGGCTACGGACATTTTATGAAAAAGGATGACATATCAGAAACGGTGAAAAAAGCGAATTTTGAATTGGTGCGACTCGAGACCTTTTTGGCGAATGATAATATTTTTATCTTTCGTTTGCCCTGCAACGAAAAACAAATCAATAAAAATGAATCCATGATCAACCGATAAGAAGGAAGATCATTTCAATATCCCCCAATTAACACCTCCGACTATCTCTGTTTATTCATTAAGAGGTCTTTTTTTATCTGAAATTTTTTATGGTTTATCTTCTCCCTGTGAACAAATTCGACAGCTAAAAGTAAAATAAAAAACATAAATTTACTAAGGAGGAAAAATGAGATTAAACCAGCTTGCTCAAATCTTCATCTTGATTCTGGTGTTCTTTCTTCTGGGAAGTTTATTACCCTACCAAATTTCAGCTCAATCGTCACAAGCTATTTTAGCCCCAGAACAACATTTTGGCTTCAAGCCGGGCGCTGACCGCATGCTGTTCGACTATGAGGAGCTTATTAGCTACCTACAAAAAGTGGAATCCGTATCTCCCCGGTTAAAAATGGTGGAGATCGGCAAATCGCCGATGGGCAGAGCCATGTACATCGCTTTTATTTCATCGGAAAATAATATCAAAAATCTAAACCACTTAAAAGAGATCAATCGCCAATTGGCGCTTGATCCTGACTTATCCGATTCAGCGAGGGAATCGCTATTCAACGAAGGCAGGGTGTTTTGCCTGGCTACGCTTTCCATGCACTCGGGCGAGGTCGGTCCTTCACAGGCGGCTCCGTTGATTGTTTATAAGCTATTGACGACCGATGAGCTGCCAATTGTAAAGTGGCTCGATGATGTCGTTTTAATGATCGTTCCCAATCATAATCCCGACGGGATGGACATGGTGGTTCAGCATTATCGCAAGTACAAAAATACCAAATACGAGGGGAGCTCGCTGCCGGGCATTTATCACAAATATGTGGGTCACGATAATAATCGGGATTTCGTCACCTTGACACAGGAAGATACCAGAGCCATTTCCCGGATATTCAGTCAGACCTGGCTGCCGCAGGTAGTGGTAGAGAAACATCAGATGGGTTCGACCGACCCCCGTTATTTTGTGCCGCCTTCCCATGATCCTATTGCTGAAAATGTCGAGGCAGGCCTCTGGAATTGGACGAAAATTTTCGGTTCGAATATGATTAAAGATATGACCGAAGCAGGTCTGGCTGGCGTTTGTCATAGCTATGCTTTTGATGACTATTGGCCAGGTGGGACCACAACCTGCATCTGGAAAAATACAATTGGTCTTTTAACCGAGATGGCAAGCGTTAAATACGCCACGCCTGTTTTTGTCGAACCGAACGAAATGGAAGTCGATGGAAAGGGTTTAGCCGAATACAAGAAAAGCATCAACATGCCGTTGCCCTGGCCAGGCGGCTGGTGGCGATTGAGCGATATGGTCGAGTATGAAATCGCTTCCACCATGTCGATGCTCAAAACGGCTTCGATGTATCGGAATGAAATTCTCAAGTTCCGAAACAATCTCTGTCGCACCGAGGTGGAGAACGGTAAAACGAAGCCTCCTTTTTATTATATCTTGCCTATCGAACAGCACGATCAGAGCGAATTGATTGCGATGGTAAATTTGCTCAGAGAGCATGGCATTAAAGTTTATCGCCTTTCATCAGCCGCCGCAATCGAAGGCAAATCTTTCAATATGGGAGATCTGGTCGTGCCGCTGGCGCAGCCGTTTCGACCTTTGATTAAAGAGGTGATGGAAAAGCAGGATTTTCCAGTGCGACATTATACCCCGGATGGTGAGATCATCAGACCTTACGATATTACGAGTTGGTCGTTACCACTCCATCGTGGCGTTAAGGCGTTCGAGATCAAAACGCGTTCTGAAAATATAGAAAATTTGCTATTGGAAGTTACCGAAGATTTCAAGTTGAATAAAGAAGTTCCACTGAATTTTAAAACAGCAATTTTTGATGTGAACAACAATGAAAGTTTTAAAGCTGCTTTTCAGACGCTGAAACAGGGGTTGAAAGTTGAACGCCTCAACAACAAACTAAATTTAGCCGCGACAGAAATCCCAAAAGGCAGCTTCGTCATTTCCAATGATCCCAAATTGAAAGCTATCATCAAAGATTTGACCATTGCGCCAATTATTTTAAAAGAATCCATGACGCTTGAAATCACTCCGCTCACCTTGCCACGCATCGCCCTGGTAGAGACTTACTTCCATGATATGGACGCGGGCTGGACGCGGTTCGTATTCGATTCCTATTCTATCCCGTTTACAGTGGTTCATCCCGGTGAATTTGAGAAAATCGATTTTGCGAAAGATTATGATGTGATTGTTTTTCCAAATGTAGATAAATCCATTCTGATGGAAGGCAAATATAAATCCAAAGATGAATATTATGTGACCGATTATCCACCAGAATTCACCAAAGGCATTGGTAAAAAGGGGCTGGAAAACCTGATGACTTTTCTGGATAAAGGGGGGAATATCATTTCCTGGGGCCGATCGACCGGGCTGTTTATGGGCAAGCTGGAAATTACTCGCGGCAAAGATGAAAAAGAGGAATTTCAATTGCCCGTACAGGATATTTCCGAAAATATTCAAAAGGCCGGCTTATATTGTCCGGGCTCGCTGGTGAAGACGATCCTGCTGGAAGACCATCCGTTGACGCTGGGAATGCCCCCGGAGATTGGCGTATTTTTTAGAGGCCGGCCGGTTTTTGCCACTTCCATTCCCAGTTTCGATATGGATCGCCGGGTGATCGGCAAATTTCCGGAGAAAGATATTTTGATCAGCGGTTATTGTGAGAAGCAGGAAGCTGTCGGGGATAAAACGAATTTAGTCTGGCTGAAAAAAGGCAAGGGACAGTTGGTGTTATTTGGCTTCAATCCCCAGTTCCGGGCGTCAACGCAGGCGGCGTTTAAGCTATTGTTTAATGCATTGCTGTTGCCAAAGGTAAAGTAGCTAATTATTGAATGAATTCACTTTCTGCTCCCGCGAAAAATATCACCGAAGGCTCGATCTCAGCCGGGCTTTTTCAACTGGCGCTCCCGGCCATGGTGTCGATGGTTTCCATCATGCTCTATGAATTTGTCGATCTGTTCTGGATTGGAAAGCTGGGGGCGGAAGCTGTTGCAGCGCTGGGAGCCTCTGCATTTGTTTTATGGACGATAAAAGCACTTTCCAGTTGCGTCTCGGCCGGGTTGAACGCTTTGATCGCCCGCAATGCTGGAGCAAAAAATTTTGAGCGAGTTCAGATGTGGGCATCACAGGGAATGGTGCTCACCATTTTGTTTTCGATCTTTGTCGCAGCCTTGACTTTCATCGCCAATATATTTCTCTTTGATTTGCTAGGACTGGAGCCAGAAGTCGCACGTAACGCGAAACAGTACACCCTGGTATTAACTCTGGCTCTGATTTTCATTTATTCTTCCATTTCTCTCGACACCATATTTCGGGCGATGGGAAATACCTTGATTCCCATGATCATCATTGTTTCGGGTTTGGCGCTCAATGCTATACTCGACCCATTTTTTATGTTTGGCTGGTTCGGATTTCCCAAACTGGGAATGCCCGGCGCGGCGGTGGCATCAGCCATTGCTCATATTTTTACATTTTTGCTTTTACTCATCAACCTTCCCAGCATAAAAATAAAACTAAAATTTGATCTCACTTCCTTTTTTAAAAATACTATTGAGATATTACGGATTGGGATGCCGATCGGCGCACTCGGCGCCTTTTTTTCGATTATCTATATCATCCTCTCAAAAAACATCGCCTATTTTGGCACTGTCCCAATGGCTGCTATTTCGATTGCCCATCGCATCGAAGGGATTCCGTTTTTCATTGCCTTCGGATTTTCCACAGCCGTCTCCACTGTGGTGGGACAAAATTTGGGCGCTGGCAAACCTGACCGAGCGGAGAAGGGAGTGCAGCTATCGTTGGTTTATGCCAGCAGTTTTTTATTGCTTATTTCGATTTGCTTTATTTTTTATGGCAAAGCCATGCTAAGCTTCTTCATCAGTGATCAAGCGGTAATCAATGAGGGTTATCGCTACCTTTTTGCCATTGCAATCTTCGAGATATTTCTCGCTCCTGAAGTCATTTTAGAAGGCGCTTTCACCGGCGCAGGCGATACCAAGCCGCCGTTCCTCATTTCCATTCCACTCACTTTACTCAGAATTCCATTGGCGTATTATTTCTCAATTACTTTAAACTATGGTGTGGCAGCAATCTGGTGGGCGATCAGCTTCACCATGTTTTTGAAAGGAGTGGCGTTCTTTTGGTGGTTTCAGCGAGGGAGGTGGAAGGAGAAACGGATTGGGTAAGAAAATACAAATTCTGAGATTATCTAATAATACATACCAAAACGTTGAGTGAATTATTTATTGCCAACTACCAATTCTAAAATCAGTAATCCAGTACAACTGTCCGAAGGAATCGCCGTACGTCAAGTCGAATTCGATGATGGGAACACAGGAAAGGCCAGAGGAAGAAGTGTAACCATAGACCTCGCTGCTGTGGACACACGAATTTATGTATTTGAAGATTTGGTGAATAATAATTTTTATGCTGTCGGCAAATCCAGCTCACCTCGACTACCGAATTATGGCGTTGCAATTCCCAATTTATTTGGACACAAAAAACAGAATATCCCTGAAGCAGAGCTACAGCGATGTCTATTTGCCTGTAATACGCTTCATACCAATTTTGTCAGAGGCAACGGCTTCGTCAGTGTCAATGGAAAGCTGATTCATAAACCAGAAGGTGCAATTGCAATTGATGGTGAAGAATATATCCCACTGGATGGCTCATACAGTTGTATGATTCTTGCTCCCTGTCCCCCAATAGTGAGAAATTTGGCTATCAAGAAGAATGTGCTTCCGGAAGAAACTAAAATAGATTTAGCCATTTCAGGTCCCCCAATCATTTCAAATGGAAAAAATATTGTAGAACAAATTCCTATCCGAACAAAGGACCAGGGGCAAACGATTGGGAATGAAATCAATTATTCACCTTTTGATGATAGAACCTCTTTCACTGCCTTCGGAATAACCGATGAGGGGAGGCTGATTGCCGTTTCCATGTTTTCTGGAAATAACGTTCGAACAGGTGATTTATTCACCTTCCAGGCAGAAAGAAACAAAGGCATCACGATGAATGAAATGGCAAACCTTCTCATCGAATTAGGCGCCACAGAGGGAATTGTCGGCGGCGGCTCAGGCGATACGCAGCAGTACATCAAAGATCAGGGCATCTGGGCATCAGAACCTCGCTTTCAAGCAAAACGGGGTCAGGTTGAAGGATTGGCGTGGATTGGGGGCGATCCTTTGTATTTTATCAAGAGAAAAAGTTAGTAAACCATTGGCAAAATAGACTACTATTGCAGAAGATTCGATGTGCGACAAAAAATTCTCAAATAGCAGAATTGAGAGATGACTGGGTGAGAAAAATTTAAAAAAATCAAATTAGCAAATCAGATTTTTTTTTATGACAGGCAAAGATAAAATAGAACGCGGATCCAATCGATCCAATCCGCGTTCTTGTTTTCGTTAAAAGCCATTCACTTTAATGGAGCCATTCACGGTTTCAACCGTAATCGTTCCCTGGCCACTGCCGAGGACGCCGCTCAACGCATGCTGAGAGCTGACCATATTATTGAGCGTCAAGTTAGAGACACTCACGGTTCCATTCGTTACTTTGGCTGAAAGCTTTGCCGATGTGGTGGCGGGAATGCTCAATTGAATCTGGCCATTCACCGTTTGAATCGTGCAAATGCCGTTCGTGGGCAAATTCATTTTGCCATCAACGGTGCCATTGGTGACGCCAATCGAAACATTCCCTGAAATTTCAGTCAACACCGCATCGCCATTCACCAGCCCGACGCTGACATCCCCATTCAGCGAATCGATCACCACTTTGCCGTTGACATTTTCGATTGTCAGATCCCAGTCATCCGGGACGATGACATTATAAATAACCTGGTAATTTCTTCCATAAGTCAGGCTCGGCTGATCGGTTTCAACGGAAAGCTTGTCCGTTTTATCACTGATTTGAACCTCGAGATATTGAAGATGAGCTTCGGCGTCTTCGTAGCTATCGGACGCCACGATTTTTTCGCCCCAGATTTGCGCCGTCGCAATACCCGATTTTCCAGTGATCGTGATCGAGCCATTTATCCCCTCGATCTCGATACGCTGCTGATTTTTCACTGGAATCTCGAACGAGAAAGCTGCGCTGGCTGAGAAATCCGTATCACTGACCGTATCGATCGGATCGACCACCAGGCAGGATGAGAGCGCCAGAGCCAATATAACCGTAAAGATGCCTATCGGCTGTACAATTTTTCTTATTTTAAATTTCATTGTTATCACTCCTCGCTAAATCATTATAGAGCGGGACCAGTGGTATCATCCTGGTTTGCATCCCAATAACTTTTAGCGCCATTTTTATAATCGAACCATTCGATAAAGCCAGCCCCAGTTTTTGAGTCCCAATAGATGGTGTTCGTTTTCGCCGCCGAAGCATCGAAAAAGACGAGATTGTTGTCATTGTCAGCTAACGAATAGCTCAGGGTATCCCCGTATTCGTTCGCTGTTTGGGTGGTATTGGACAGGACCAGTTCTCTATGTTTCGTATCTGGAATTTGCCAATCGACTTTTAGCACTTCGACCATCGAGGCGGGTGATTTATCATCATAGAATAACCACCATCCCTCTTTGTTGCCAATTTTGGATCGCCCTTCATACCACAGAAAGTGATCCAACGCTGGGGAATGGGTGTTACTGGACACATACATTTCCCAGACGATTTCTTTCGATGCTTGATCCACCCATCCCGCCAGATCAGCGCTGAAAGTATCATTATTGTTCTGAACCGTATAGATCCAATGAAATTTGCCATCGGGTTGAAGCTCAGCCTCTTGGTCTATCGCAGCCGCGAAAACAACGGTCGGAACAACTGCGGCTAATGAAGCAGCCGTATGAATTATCCATACTCGCAACGCGGCGTTGGTGAAATTTTGTTTAGAAAGCGTGGTCTTTGCCAGTGAATTATTACCTGGCTTCGGGAAGAAGGACAAATCTAATTTCATGGATTCCGATGGTGGCAGCGGTGGAGCCTTTTCCTCTGGTTCCGTTGGATTCTTTTCGCAAGCAAACAGGCTCATGATAAAAATGACTACGATGATTAAGATAGCGTTTCTGGTTTTGATAGAGTGATTCATGGTGAACCTCCTTCAAAGTTTTTTTAATTCAATTGATTTAAGAAATCATTTTTTTGATTGCAATCTGTCAATAGCTTGTTGAGCCTCGTTGGTCCATCTTTGTTCATCTGCAGCCTTATGATTGAGGTTGGTGTAGTGATCGATTACACTTTGATACGCATCAATAGCCTGACCGGGATGGCTGATAGCCTCGAACGATCGACCGAGATAAAGATATACCTCGCCATGATTTTTAAAGACATCATATTTGTCGAGAATTTTATGGAATTTCAGAATCGAATTGGTATAGAATTGTTGTTCATATAATGCCTTCGCGCCATTTTTTTCTTTAATCAGCATTTGCGACTTCAGCTCATTATCAGTAGCCGCTTCTGATTCAGCTTTTAATTCACAATGAACAAAAATTAAATTTACGA
>JAEAME010000919.1_pt1 | contig 24415 bp, 26 predicted proteins | sample 8958731 | NCBI WGS metagenome assembly JAEAME01 (sample SAMN16933194, study PRJNA681113) | bioreactor sludge metagenome | isolation source: anerobic bioreactor sludge (Control) | place: India:Bengaluru | collected 2018-10-24 | reverse complement strand
ACCGCAGTCATTTTTTTCAGGGTAAGGCAGAGATGGATTAAAGTCGCCGTTCTCCCCTTATCCGGAATATTAATCCTGATCATGATAGCTTTTTATACGGGACCCGGGTTAAACTTCGCTACCTTCTTACTTTTAGCCATGGTTTTAACCGGATTGATATTCAGTCCCGCCTTACTGGATAAAAGGATAAGGCACAGGAATAAAACTACGGTATATACAACACAATCTGAGATCGCCGATATAAAGACCGGCCGGACCGGTTAACACGATAATGATATTGGAGGCACAGATTGTTCGAGGTCGCGGTAATTACCGACAGCCTGTCCTGTCTACCACAGGATATGCTGCAAGAAAATAACATCGGCCTTGTCCCCATCAATATCGTATTTAACGGGCAAACATACCGGGATTCGATTGACCTGACGCCGGGAAAAGCTTATGAGATGTTCCTGAAAAATCCTGATGCTTTCGCGACATCACCAGCTTCACCCGCACAATATCTCGAAGCGATGCGGCAAGCCGGTCAAACCGCCCGGAATGTCCTGTGTATTACGGTATCCAAGCATCTCAGCACCGGGTATAACGTAGCCTGTCTTGCCGGAGAACGAGCAGTACAAGAGAGACCCGGATTGAGGATTGAAGTTATTGATTCAACAACCGTCCTGGCGGCGCAAGGTTTCATCGTCCTGGCAGCCGCCCGTAAGGCAAGAACCGGTGGTAATCTCGAAGAAGTAATCCAGGAGGCTAAAAATGTGCAGGCGAATGTAACCTTCGGATTGGTATTGGAGACGATCCGTAATGTTTACCGTACCGGGAGAGTCCCGAAAATCGCTGCCCAGGCAGGTTCCGTCCTCCCGGTGAAAGCGATATTATCGATCTCCGGCGGCGTAGTAAAGTTAGCCGGCCTGGCCAGGAATATGAATCAGGGTGTTGATCATATAATCAAGAAACTAAAAACAAAGGTAAATTCGACACCCGTCCACATTGCGGTCATGCATGCGTACAATCCTATTGAAGCAGAAGAACTCCGGCAACGAATTGCTGCCGAGATGAATTGTGCAGAATTATGGATAACTGAAGTCAGTCCGATAGTGGGATATGCATTGGGTGCCGGGGCTCTCGGTTTTGCTTATTATAAAGACCCTGATAATTAAGTTGATTGATCAGCGGTTCGTACTATTTCTTGTTCAGACATGATTAATAGTCTGGTTAAACCAATCAAAACAAGTTATAATTGACATATGAAGTCAGCCACAGGCGGAATACTCACTTCCGACGGCATACGCCTGATTCAGAAAATGAGTAGATTACGAAAAATACCAGGGATCATCCGGAATAAACCAGCCACGATACCGGTCAAAAGGAAATATGATCCTCCCCAAGAAATTCCCCATAAATTATCTTGTGTGATGTCCTTAAAACAGAACGTCTTAAGTTCACTATCTCCCTTTTTCCGATTTCCTACGTTTGTCAAAACTCCTCAACTCCCTCACCAGGTACCTAATTTCCAAAGTATTTCGCCGATACCCGATAGCAATTTAGTACTAGTATTTTTCAACAATTAAGGATGATGGACCGGGGCTCCCGCGGTTCATTTGCCCAACTTACAGGAGTCATAGATGGATATCAATGTAATCACAGGCGCTATCAGCCAGGTAATAACCGATGTAATTATTATCGGAATATTTGAACAACAACCACTTGAAGGCGACGCGGCAATAATAGATGCGGCTACCGCTGGAGTCATTTCCGGGCTGATATCAACCGGGGAAATCAAGGGGAGACTAAATGAATTCACAGTAATCTATACCATGGGCAAGATACCAGCAGCACGCATAGGTATACTGGGCCTGGGGAAAAAAGAACAGGTCTCAGATGACAAAATCAGGGCAGCGGTTGCTGAAGCCGGCCGCAGCTTACGCCGGAAGGGTATAAAAACAATAACAACCATCCCCCTTGCCGCCGGGTCCGGACCGGTAACCAGATATTCATCGGTGAAAGCGATAACCGAAGGGATGATCCTTGGACTTTATCACTTCCGGAAACATATTACCAAAGAAACGGAAAACGGAGAGGTCAAACAGCTTATAATTGCCGGAAACGGCCACGAAGATATCAGTGAATTACAGGCTGGAGTAAAATCCGGACAAATTGCCGCCGAAGCGGTAGTCATGGCCCGCGACCTGGTAAATGAACCGTCCAATCACATGACGCCTACGCACCTGGCCGATAAGGCGAAGGAACTGGCTAAAACAAACCAACTGGAGATAGCGGTACTGAAACGGGAACAAGTAAGGGCGTTGGGTATGGGGGCATTCCTTGGAGTTGCCCAGGGGAGTCAACAGCCACCGATGTTCATCATCCTCCGTTATAGTGGGCGAGGCGGGACAGAAAACGACCTTGCCCTGGTTGGTAAAGGCATTACTTTCGATTCCGGCGGTATTTCGATCAAACCCACCGAGGGAATGGGCGATATGAAGGGGGATATGGCTGGAGGAGCAGCGGTCATGGCGGTACTCAAAGCGATTTCCGAATTAAAACCAGCCATAAATGTGGTGGCCATCATCGCGGCGACGGAAAACCTGCCCAGTGGAACAGCCTTTAAGCCCGGTGATGTTCTGAAATCGATGAGTGGTAAGACCATCGAGATCATCACTACCGACGCCGAAGGACGCTTAACGTTGGCCGATGCAATCAGCTACGCCCGAAAACAGAATGCCAGGGCCATCATCGATGTTGCCACTTTAACCGGTGCGATTCAAGTAGCTCTGGGGAATATCTGTACCGGAGCATTCAGTAATAACCAGGAATTGATGGATAAAGTACTGGCAGCCGGGGAACAGGCTGGTGAATACATCTGGCAAATGCCGATGTTCGAAGAATATAAGGAGCAAAACAAAAGCGATGTCGCCGACTTGAAAAACAGCGGAGGCCGCTACGGCGGGTCGATCACTGCAGCCCAGTTCCTGGCCGAATTCGCCGGAGATACCCCCTGGGTCCACCTGGATATTGCCGGGACTTCCGATACCGATAAAGAAAGGGGTTACCAGGTAAAAGGAGCCACGGGAGTACCGGTACGGACGATCATCAATCTCGTAATAGCTATTGCCAAGTCGTAGTACAATAGAAGATGTATTAACCATAAATGAAGACAAGACAGCGGAGGAGAACATTAACCGATGAAGATTAAGTGGCTAGGGCATGCTTGTTTTCTACTTACTTCCGCTAGCGGGGTAAAAGTCATTACAGATCCGTATAAAAGCGGGGACCCGATCAATTATGGTGCAGTGGATGAATCAGCCGATGTGGTCTTAATCAGCCACGACCACTTCGATCATAACTATCCGGCGGCAGTAAAAGGAAACCCGGCTATCATCAAGGCTACCGGCAGTTCGGAAGCAAAGGGCCTGAAATTTAAAGGAATACCGGTTTTTCATGACGATACAAAAGGCAGCCAGCGCGGCCTAAACACAATTTTTGTCTTTGAAATGGATGGAGTACGGGTCTGTCACCTCGGCGACCTGGGCCACAGCCTGAATAAACAACAGATCAACGATATCGGCAAAATAGATATTATTTTCGTCCCGGTCGGAGGGTTATATACCATCGATTGTGCAATGGCGTCAGAAACAATAGCGGCATTAAACCCCAAAATCGCCATACCGATGCACTTTTTAACCCCGAGGTTAGACGCCACCAAGTTCGGGAAAATATGCGGTCCGGAAGACTTTATAAGAGGAAAAGCCAACGTGCAGCAGCTTGATTCCTCCGAAACAGAAATAAGCGCAGGGAAATTACCAGCGGCTACACAAATCATGGTTTTTAAACCGGCCAGGTAGAAAAGGATACCGGCATCGATATCAGGCGATATCTGGTAAAAAAAATTTTCACCATGATGAAGAGAGGTAACTGAGGGATTTGGGTAGTACTCCTAAAGAGCAAATGAAAGCGTGTATGAGGTAGCATCTTGAATTATAAAGCCTCAGAATTTGTCTTCAAACCACCATCAGTGATCAGCCGCGCCCGGCGCGTGTTGATAAAACCAGCAGCGGCCTATCCGATACCGTATCCAATCAGCAGCAGCCGTGAATTACTTTCCAGTATCATCCGCGGCATCAGGCAGGTGAGTGAAGCCGATATCCTGATACTGGAAAGTACGCCTGGCGGTGGACCGGTGTATCCGGTATATCAACAACTGGTATATGATTTCCCGCGAGTACTGATGCTGGATGTCAGAGATTGTATCTGGGTAGAGGTAGATAATCCCCTGCCTAAACCACTGGCCGTACCTACATTCTGGGTACCCAACGTGATATTGTCAAGCGATTACCTGATTTCCGTAACTCCCCTGAAAGTAATCCAGGGTCGGGCTAATTTAAGCATCATGAACCTGCTCAGCCTGCTGCCGACCAGTAAGTACAGTGGGGATAAAACCGAAGGATGGGGTGCTTTGTCTGCCCTGGGGATGGATAAAGTACTGGCAGATCTTTATTTTACCCTGCCTTTCGACCTTGGCATTATCGAAGGAAAACAATTATTCACCAGCAACGATGATCCAACACAAGGAAAGACGGAAAAAAAGGACCAGATTTATGTCGGCGAACCTTATGAAACCGACATGGAGGCCACAACAGTCCTGGGAGCGAAAGCGGAATACCTGGACCTCATCAGGGAGGCTAAGGTAGGTTTCGAATTCTAGATAACAGGAAATAATACAAAAAAAGCCCTCTCCGGTTAAAAGAGGGCTTTTTTTGTCAGTAATTATTCGTTTCCGCTGAACGGCGGATACTTATCTGTAAGCAGATAAGTGTAGCCGTTCACCCGGGTGGACCAACGGAAATAATATGTGATAAAGTCGAACAGGCTGCGGGGGAATTTCCCGGTAAAGAGAATAGCAAACCAGGAAATTATCAAGATTACACTGGCAGCGATCTGTAAAAAATAAAGTACAATCATTTGCGGAATGAGCATAAAACAACGAAAGAAAGTAGTCAGCCGCGATAGTTTTTCAGGATACTCTACTTTAAGGTTAATCGGATAGGCCATGTTTTGTCATCCTCCTAATAAACCGGACTTTTCCAGCCGGTAAATACCACTGCGGCAAAACGGACACAAGAGCAGCACAACCCCCGATATCACCCACATAAAAATTACAGTGACCTTTACTGGACCGCCAATTTTTTTCTGGTCAACCAATATTCCACGGCATCAGCCAAAGCCAGCCAGCTTGCTTCGATGATGTTGACAGAACTGCCAACCGTACGCCATTCACTATCACCGTCAGTGGACTCAATAAAGACACGTACCTGGGACTCGGTCCCGGTACTCTCTTCCAATATTCGTACTTTATAATCGATCAGTCTAACGGCGGCCAGGTGGGGATAGAATTGCAATAGGGCTTTTCGTAAAGCCTGGTCTAAAGCGTTAACCGGGCCGTTGCCCTCGGCCGCCGTATGGATTACTTCGTTGCCAACACGTACCTTGATCATAGCTTCGGCCAGGGTATCTTCAAGGTGGTTACGTACCGGTGCCCGCCGCCGGGTTTCGACTAATACCATGAAGTCAACTAATTCAAAGGGAGGCCGATAGTCAGTGAGGGAACGGTATAACAATAACTCGAAAGAAGCCTCAGCATGCTCATATTGATAACCATGACTCTCCCTTTGTTTGATCTGGGTCAGCAGTTTTTGGATCATACTTTTATCGGAAGGAAGGGAAATGCCAAGTTCGCGAGCTTTAAAGGTGATGTTATCTTTACCAGACAATTCAGAAATCACGGCACGTTTCCGGTTGCCGATGAGTTCGGGGTTTACATGCTGGTAAGCCTGTTCCCACTTAGCCAACCCATCAACATGGTATCCCGCCTTATGACTGAAAGCACTCGCTCCGACATACGGAGCAAAGGGGTCTGGCGACAGATTGGCCGTCTCACTAACAAAACGCGCAATATCGGTCAACCGCGACAACTGCTCATCGCTGATACACTGTATATTCATCTTGAGTTGAAGGGCCGGGATGATGGTACACAGGTTAGCATTCCCACAACGCTCCCCGTACCCATTGATCGTTCCCTGGACTTGACTGACCCCTGCTCTAACCGCAGCCAGTGAATTAGCGACGGCTAAACCGCCATCATTGTGGACATGTATCCCCAGGGCCACTTTTACGGCTTTATATGCAGCTTCAGCTGCCCGGGCCACTTCTTCCACCAGCGCCCCGCCGTTGGTATCACATAAAATCACACATTCAGCTCCGGCATCCGCCGCCGCAGCCAAAGTACGGAGGGAGTATGCCGGGTCGACTTTATAACCATCAAAGAAATGCTCAGCATCAACGAACACACTCATACCGTTCGCTTTCAGATACTGAACCGAATCGGATATCATTTTCAGGTTTTCTTCCGGGGTAGTGCCTAGAACCTGGGTAACCTGCAGGATGGAACTCTTGGCGACGATAGTGGCAATCTTGACACCTGTTTTCACCAGCATGATCAGGTTGTTGTCATCTTCCGCCTTCATCCCGACACGGCGGGTACTGCCAAAAACAGCTAATTTTGCCTTTTTCAACGACAGCTTCGAAGCAGCTTGCAGAAACTCGGCGTCTTTAGGGTTGGAACCCGGCCATCCCCCCTCGATATAACTCACACCAAGATCATCGAGTTTCTCTGTTATATGAAGTTTATCAACAACCGAGAAGGAAATACCCTCACTCTGGGCACCGTCACGAAGGGTTGTATCATACAGGTATACCTTAGACAATTAATTTTTCTCCCTCAACCACCGAAGAATTCAAGTCTGCTATTAAAGTTTTTAGTGGGGCGTACTAAAGTACGCCCCACACGTAGTCAGTTACGTGAGAATAAACCCAAAAAGCCTTGTCACGAAATCTTCCCCGCAACCAGATCACCCATTTCACGGGTACCGACCCGGGTTTTATTTTCGCTCATTATATCATAGGTCCGGTATCCGGCATTCAAAACAGCTTCGACAGCCTTTTCCACCGCATCCGCTTCCTTAACCAGGGCAAGTGAATAACGAAGCATCATGGCGACACTCAATATAGTGGCGACCGGATTGATATCGTTCTGGCCGGTATGTTTAGGAGCGCTACCATGTATCGGCTCATACAAGCCAAAAATCCCGGTGCCTTCCTGAGGTACGCCGGCAAGGCTCGCCGAAGGCAGCATCCCCATGGAACCTGCCAGCATGGAAGCTTCATCAGTCAGGATATCGCCAAAGGTATTCTCAGTAACCAGAACATCGAGATAGCGGGGATTCTGTATCAGGCGCATCGAACAGGAATCCACCAGCATATGTTCCAGTTCGATATCCGGGTATTGCTTACTAACCTCGACGGTTACAGTCCGCCACAGGCGGGACGATTCAAGGACATTGGCTTTATCTACGGATATCAGCTTCTTCTTGCGAGACCTGGCCAACTCAAATCCCACCCGGACGATGCGTTCGATCTCCTGCTCATTGTAAACCATAGAATCAACAGCTCTCCGGCCGCGAGTAGTCGTCCAGCGCCGCTTCGGTTTACCAAAGTACAGGCCGCCGGTTAACTCACGAATGACGATCATATCGACCCCACGCACAACTTCTGGTTTCAGGTTGGATGAATCTACCAGCATCGGGAATACTTTTACCGGACGCAGGTTAGCAAACAGGCCAAGTTCTTTACGTAAAGCCAGCAAGCCATCCTCGGGCCGTACTTTCGCCAGAGGATCGTCCCATTTCGGACCACCAACTGCAGCCAGCAAAACAGCATCCGCCTGCTTGCATATTTTCAGGGTTTCTTTAGTTAAAGCTTCTCCAGAAGCGTCGATGGCAGCTCCACCCACCAGGCCATTACGGAAGTCAAACTGGTGATTATACTTACGGCCGACTACCTGTAATACCTTGAGAGCTTCATGCATAACCTCAGGGCCGACGCCGTCACCGGGTAGAGTTACGATATCAAATTTCAATGTTTCTCCTCCTGACACCAGGTCAATTTATAATCAGGGAACAGTATCTTCATACAGTCCCTATAATCCTTACCGTACCAACTCTAAAACCACTGAGGTCTCAATCTGCAGATGGGGAATGTCCCAATATGTCCGTAATAGTTTCTCTTTTTCAGAACAAAGCCTAAAACCATGTTTCTTGTAGAAATCCAGCGCCCAAGAAGCATCTGCCCAGGTCCCTACCAGCAGCCGTTTTCCGGTATATTTGCCAACCGCAAAGGCGAGGAGCTTACTCCCAACGCCCTGCCTTTGGTATTTATTGGCAATATAGACGTGACGGATAAGACTAACATCTTTTACCCGCTCCAGGCCCATCACTCCAGCCAGTATGCTATTTTCCTCCCAACCGTAGAAAGTCATGCGCTTCATTTCCTGCCGTAATTCACTTTCCAGCATATATGGCTGATGATAACGGTCGGCAGGAATGACTCCTTCATACTTCTGTGCCGCTTCATTAATAATGCAGTACATGACGTCGAAGTCCTTATCAGAACAAATCCTAATCAAGGTTTTGAGTCCTCATGTCCGGCTATTTATCGAATTCAGGATATTACTTTACAGCCAACCTTTTCTGCGTGTACGCAATCAAGCCACCGGCAGCGATCAAACCGGACATGAATTCCGGATAAGGCCTGGCAGTATATGTTTTTCCCGTCTTCAGATTCTTAATCACACCGGAGGCCAGATCTACTTCCACAGCATCTCCAGTCTCAATATCGTCCGGGGCATCATCACATTCCAACAGGGGCAAGCCGATATTAATCGCGTTACGGAAAAAGATACGGGCAAAGCTTTTCGCAATCACGCAGGAAATCCCGGAAGACTTAATGGCCAGCGGGGCGTGTTCGCGCGAAGAGCCGCAGCCAAAATTGGTGGTGGCAACCATAATATCGCCCTTCTTTACCCTTTTTACAAAATCCAGGTCGATATCTTCCATACAATGTTTGGCCAGATCCGCCCCTTCAGAAAGATTAAGATACCGTGCCGGAATGATAGCATCGGTATCAACATTAGCTCCATATTTGTGTACAATACCTTTCAACATAGCAGGTTCTCCTTTAAAACCACAGTTTACTTTATTAACCGGAACTGTTTTTTCAAGATATTACGGCTGAGCAAGCTCTCGAATATATCGCCTTTCCCCTCGGGGATCCGTGATTCCGGAATGACAAAAAAACTCCTTTTCGCACCGTATATCAGGTAATAGGAGCCTATTTTACGCCAGCGGAGAAATGACTCCCACTTCTGAGTTTGACTCCGGTTGGCTGTCTCCTTTTTTACGCCAGAAGCATCAAAAGTATATTTTACCGGGATATAAGCACTGCGATTCTTTTTAGAATAGACACTGACGAGGACAGCGCCGCCATAAATCAGAACCAGTAACCCGGCGTATATCGCTAAAAGTGAAAAATTCCCCAGATTAATACTCCACCAGACAAGGTACAATAAAACAGCGGCGAGAATGACAAACCCCCAAGAACGTATGCCTAATAACAACAAGATCCGGGCATACATCGGCCTGGTCAAGGCACTCTCGATCACGATAGGTAGAAAATTGCTTCTACTGCCCTGCCTGGACATATTTATAAATCCATTTCCAATTCAATCTCATCCCGAATCGGGATTCCGTTATCACCGAGCAGTGGGATCCCCGGTTTTTGTTTACGGGTTTCTGCGATGATTCCAGGATATACACAAACCAAGCGGAAACCCCGCTTTTGCCAAAAACGCAAGGCATTCAGATTGTCATTTGTAGTAATTAAGACGATCTTTTTCAATAAAGCATCCCGGGCAACATTTACAACTTCCCTCACCAGAGCCGTGCCAATACCTCCATTTTCTATCAAGCTGTTGATGCTGGTTACCTCAACCTCATCTGGCAATATCTGGTAAGTAATCAGACCGACCTTTCCGTCATCCTGCTCAGCAATAAATCCACTGACATCAGCAACACGGTAGGAATGGTGCCGGGTTATTACGAAATCGCCGCCCCAGTGCTCAGTCCAGAATTTTTTCATCCAGGGCCGGTCGCTCTCAGATATTTTCCTGATTCGAAATGATGCGTCCGTTGTTAAGACTCCACCAGAACTTTTTCGTAGTTTTTTACTTTTTTAGGTTTTCCATTTTTATCTTTGAGTATGGCATGGCCTTCTGCTTCAAGCCTTTTAGCATGCGACTCAACCCCACCCGGGAATTTTTCACTAAGAGTGCCACCTTCTTTTATAGTACGCCAATATGGGGTATAGCTTTTTTCCCCCTCAGCCGCCATTTCCTCGGCCGCTTTCGCGGCAATGCCGGCAAAAATGCCGGTAGTAATCGGTCAGCCGATGGTGGCGCCATGTTTTCGGGCTATTCGTTCCCGGATCTGGTTAATGGTGATCAACCTGCCCTCCGGTACCGCCCGCATAATTTCATCGACTTCACGCGGCGCCGGGATGGCACAGGTCCCGCTACCCCACCGGGCACTCATACTTCCGGTAATCTCCACTACCCGGGGCAAGCCTTTATCATCGGCCAGCTTTTGCTGCCACGACAATTTCAGTTTTGCCATAATTAGGCACCTCGCTTTCTTTTTCCAGATACCATTTCCCACTTAGCCTCGAGCACAAATGTTATTTCAATTCATCGGGGCCACCAATTCTACCCAGAACGGCGCTGGCGGCAGCAACGGCGGGATTAGCCAGATAGACTTCCGATTTAGTGCTGCCCATCCGGCCGACGAAGTTACGGTTGGTGGTAGAAATACTCCGTTCACCCCCGGCTAACACACCCATATAACCGCCGAGGCACGGCCCGCAGGTCGGAGTACTGACGGCAGCGCCGGCCTCGATAAAAGTTTCGATCAAACCTTCCTTTAAAGCAGTAAGATATACCGATTGTGAACCGGGAATCACGATACACCGGATATTTGGATGTACCTTTTTCCCTTTCATTACACCAGCAGCCAAACGCAAGTCCTCAAGCCGGCCGTTGGTGCAGCTACCGATGACCGCTTGCTCAATTTCCTGTCCGGCGATCTGGCTAAGGGGTTTGGTATTCGCCGGTGAATGCGGACAAGAAACCTGAGGTTCCATCTTAGTTACATCCCATTCATAAACGCGGGCATATTCGGCATTCTGGTCCGGTTCGTAAACCTGATATTTACGTTTCGCCCGGGCGTTAACATAGTCCAGTGTCTTCTTATCGACACGGAACAGGCCGGCTTTTGCTCCGGCTTCGATAGCCATATTGGCAATAGTAAAACGGCCATCCATGGGTAGTGAATCAATAGCTTCACCGGCAAATTCCATAGAGGCATATAAAGCACCATCAACCCCGATCTGGCCAATGGTATACAGGATCAGGTCTTTACCACCTACCCATTTACCCAATTTGCCGTGAAACACAAACTGGATAGTAGGGGGAACTTTCATCCAGATGTCGCCGGTAGCCATAGCAGCGGCGATATCAGTCGAACCCATACCGGTAGAAAAAGCCCCTACAGCGCCATAAGTACAGGTGTGAGAATCCGCTCCCACGACAACATCACCAGGCAAGACCAGTCCTTGTTCGGGGAGTAAAACATGCTCAATTCCCATCTGCCCGACATCATAAAACAAGATACCGTACTCACGGGTAAAATCACGAACAAACTTAGTCTGTTCAGCAGATGTGATATCTTTATTAGGCACAAAATGGTCGGCCACCATTACCACTTTTTCAGGATCGAACACTTTCTTCAACCCCATACGCCGGAATTCCTTAATGGCAATAGGGGCAGTGATGTCATTGGACAAAACCAGATCTACTTTTACATTGATGAAGTCGCCCGGTGACAGATTCTCCCGGTCGGTATGAGCTGCTAAGATCTTCTCGGCTAAGGTAGGCATATTTTCTCCTCATTCAAATTGGTAACAATAATCCTTTATTTCGGCGGCCCGCGATGAGGTAATATCAATACTAAGAAAGTGAGTAACGCCGCTGCCGGAGCAATAATGTAGAAACCTGCGCCGGAGGCCAGGCCAATAGCAGCCGTAACCCACATCGCAGCCGCGGTAGTCAATCCTTCTACTATCTGGCGGTGATGGAAAATCGTCCCGGCACCGAGGAAACCAACCCCGGTGACGATTCCGGCGGCAACACGGCCAGGATCACCACCGGTAAAACCAAAGGTACCAATGACAGTGAATAAAGCGGCACCGAGTGATATCAAGATCATTGTCCGAAATCCTGCCGGTTTACCTGATCTCTCCCGTTGATAACCAATGATGCCGCCTAACACCGCGGCCAAGACCAGGCGAAGGACCATCTCCAGTTCTGCGTTCACCTGAGCATCACCTGCCCTTTTTAACGTTCAGTAAACGGTTCAGGGCATTCATATAAGCCTTGGCACTGGCAACGATAATGTCGGTATCGGCGCCCCGTCCGGTATAAGTAATGCCGTCACTTTCAATGCGGATCAGGACTTCGCCGATGGCATCGATCCCCTCAGTAACGGAATTGACACTAAACTCAGTGAGGGTATTAGGAACACCGACCAGACGGTTGATCGCCTTGTAGACCGCATCGACCGGCCCCGTACCCAGAGCAGCATCGGCCAGTATTTCACCGTCCGGACCGGTCAACCGGATGGCCGCGGTAGGCATACCCCGGTCGCCGCAGGCTACCTGTAAACGGTCAAGGTGATAAGTTTCAGATACGGTACGCTTTTCCTCGGCAACGATAGACTCGATATCCTTATCGGTGACATCACGCTTTTTATCAGCCAACTCTTTAAAGGCGGCAAAAGCACGATTGAAATCATCTTCAGACAGGCTGTAGCCTAACTCTGCCAACCGTTCCTTTAAAGCATGCCGGCCGCTGGTTTTTCCCAATACCAGGCTGCTGGAAGGGACTCCTACCGACTTGGGGTTCAAGAACTCAAAAGATTGGGCTTCTTTAAGGACACCAGACACATGTCAGCCGGAAGACAGCCGGAAAGCATGGGCCCCTACTACGGCTTTATTCGGTTGGACCGGAAAGCCGGTCAACTCACTAACCAGCCGGCTGGTGCGGTATATCTGAGTAGTATCGATATTAGTTTCGAGATCAAAATAATCCGGCCTTGTCTTTAATCCCATGATTATTTCTTCGAGTGAAGCGTTACCCGCGCGTTCACCAATACCATTGATGGTACCTTCAACCTGGCGGGCGCCGTGTTTCAAAGCTTCCAGGCTGTTAGCGACAGCCAACCCTAAATCATTGTGACAATGGATACTAACGACTGCCCGTTCGATATTTGCCACATTATTAAAGACATCGTCGATCAACTGGCCAAATTGATAAGGCATGGCATAACCCACTGTATCCGGGATATTAACAGTGGTAGCACCGGCGGCAATAGCCGCCGACAATATCTGGTAGATATACTCCGGTTCGGTACGGCTGGCATCCATCGCCGAATATTCGATGTCGCTGCAATATTTACGGGCATGGGCAACGGTTTCACTGACCATTTGCAGAATCTCTTCACGGCTCTTTTTCAAAGCGTAAAAGAGATGGATATCGGAAGACGATAAAACGATATGGATACGGGGTTTTTCGGCGCTTTTTACCGCTTCCCAACTCTGATCGATAGCTTTCATGTTAGCATGGGTTAATACACAAATCGAAGCATTCCTGACTTCCTTAGCAATCAAACGTACCGCTTCGAAATCACCGGGTGAGGTAACCGGAAAGCCAGCCTCGATGATATCAACACCCAGTTTTCCCAACTGCCGGGCAATATCCAGTTTTTCCTGGATATTCAAACTGCCGCCGGCAGCCTGTTCACCATCTCTTAAAGTAGTATCAAAAATTATTACTTTTTCCATAGCTTTTTTCTGTGAGGGAGAACTCATTCGAGCAATCCCCGGACAGTTAACTCTCCTAAATTTTTTAATGACAGGTTTCAGGGTACCCCTCTTCTTCAGGAAGAGGGGCTGGTAAGGATGAGTTCCACTCTCCGGATTAAAGAGTATTGACAGGTAGCCAAGATATAGCTGCAAAAAGGTTTCATATTAGTTGACATTTAACTTCATTACTACTTCCGGCTATCTTAAAAACTCTATTTAGTAAAAGCCGGATATCGTATATTCACCGTCTATTTCGATGTCCTAAGCTTTTCCTTTTGGTACCGGTTTAATCAACAGGATCGGATTAGTAACGCCGACCAGAATATTTAGAGCCACGCTGCCATAAACCAGGCGGCTGAGCCCGGATCGTCCGTGAGTAGCCATGACAATAAGGCTATTGGGATTCTTATTGGCATAGTTTACGATCTCATCCGATGCTTTGCCTACCAGTACTTCAGAACGTACCTCGATGTGATTTGCTTTCAAACGGTTTTCAATTACGGCCAGATATTCAGCTGCTACCTGTTTGCACCGTGTAGTTTCCTGCTGCGCATATTGTCCCCAATGTAAAGGTATCTCGGACAATTCCGGGCTGTAATAAGTGGGCATAGAAGGCGGTTCGCAAGCCCGCAGTAAGACTACTTTAACAGATTTAATGCCTTCCGTACCGGCAAGTGTTTCCACGTGAGGCAGGACATTTTCTGCTAACTCAGAACCGTCCAGAGGTACGATTAATTCTTTAATCGGACATCGACTGGTCTCAGGCTGTTCAGAGGTCGGTACCAGCAATACCGGGATAGTGGCCGCACGGAGAACTTTATCCGCCACGCTGCCGATACCCCAACGGTTGCGGCCGGAACGGCCATGGCTGGCCATCAATATCAGGTCGACTTTCTTTTCCTCGGCGTACTTCAGGATCTCATCGGGGGGATAACCAGAGACGAGATCGCTCGAAACGGCGATCGGTTTAGTGAGTAATGTTTTCCATTCCGATGTTTCGCGGCCTTTGATATGTTCGGCAGCGTGTTCGACATAAGCATGAGACATCGGTAGGAAATCTTTACCAAGGTTAGAGATATGAAGCAAAATAATCTCGGTACCCAGCAGGCCGGACAACTCCCGGGCAAAAGGAAAAACCACCTCTGCCAACTTCGAGCCATCCAGGGGAACCAGCATTCGCTTATACATTCTCTCACCTCCCAATTTTGCAGTGATGATACATTACCAATTGATGGAATTCAAGGGTTTTCACATTATTTTTTGTTTTAGTTTTGTGGTAATCTCTTTTTCCACCAGTAACGGAGCGGTCCCGCCGCGCGGCATGGCTATTCTCCCGGTACGGGACAATTCCTTGATGCCAAATCCACGCAACAGGCTGGCCAGGGAATTAATCTTATCTTCATCACCAGTTACTTCAACCGTCAAGGAATCAGCAGCAACGTCGATGATATTGGCACGGAAGATATCAACGATCTGGATAATTTCACTTCGTGTACTAGAATTAGCTTTAACTTTTATCAAAGCCAATTCCCGTGCAACGATCTGTTCTTCCGAGATATCAGATACCCGGACGACGTCGACAACCTTTTCCAACTGCTTCCTAACCTGTTCAACCGTGATATTAGTACCGTCAACCACAATGGTCATCCTGGACAAATTGGGTGTTTCACAATGACCGACCGCAATACTTTCAATATTAAAACCACGCCTGCGGAACAGGCTGGCAACCCGGTTGAGGACACCGGGTTTATTTTCAACCAGTGCTACCAGGGTACGCTTGGATGGTGCCATGTCGACTCCTCTAACCGGTTTTATACGTTACTTACCAGCGATTTCGCAGAATGAGAAAAAGCTCTCGACCTCGGCTTCGGTTCTTCAATAAGTTCGGTCAATGATGATCCGGGAGGTACCATCGGATATACATTTTCTTCCGGCTTGACCTGAAAATCAATCAAGAACGGGCCCGGTTCAGCTAAAGCTTTCTCGATAGCCGGCAACACTTCTTCCTTGTATTGTACTCTTAAAGCCGGGATCCCGTAGGCGTCAGCCAACTTGACAAAGTCAGGCCCGCCCAACCGAGAAGCTACATAACGCCGGGAGTATAACAACTCCTGCCACTGCCGCGGCATGCCAAGATATCCATTATTAATTATAGCTATCTTGACCGCGGCTTTCTCCTGAACGATGGTAGCTAACTCATGTAGAGTCATCTGGAAGCTGCCATCGCCATCAATACACCAGACCGTCTCTTCGGGGCGGCCTAATTTCACTCCGAGGGAAGCCGGCAGCCCAAAACCCATCGTCCCCAAACCGCCAGAGGAAATGAAGCTGTTAGGACGGTCATACCAGTAGTGGTGCGCCGCCCACATCTGATGCTGCCCGACTCCGGTCACGACGATACTCTGGCCAATGGTGGCTTCGTATATCTTCCGGATGACGAACTGCGGGATCAGTTCTTCACTCTCTTTCAGGACGGTTGATGGATGGTCATGGCGCCAATCATCAAGTTGTTGCACCCAAGCGAGATGATTTTTTTTAACAACAGACTGGTTCAGTTCCTGGAGGACGACTTTCACATCACCCACGATAGGGACGTCGACAGCCACATTTTTCCCGATTTCTGCCGGATCAATATCGATGTGGATAATACTGGCTTCCGGGGCAAAACCGGCCACTTTAGCCGTGGCACGGTCATCGAATCTCATGCCAATAGCGATAATCACATCAGCATTACTGACGCCCATATTAGCATAGGCCATGCCATGCATACCTATCATGCCGTAACTTAAGACATGACTTTCCGGAAAAGAACCAATACCAAGAAGTGTCGTTACGACCGGAATCTGGCCAGTCTCAGCCAGAGAATGCAGTTGTTCATAGGCACCGGAGACAATAACTCCCCTACCGGCGATAATCAAAGGACGTTGTGCTTCATTGATGATTTTGGCAGCTTTTTTAATCTGGGCGGGATGCCCCTGCAATACCGGTTTATATCCAGCTAGATTAGGTTTGGCTGGATAATGATATTCTGCTTCTTCAATAAAAACATCCCGTGGGATATCGATAAGGACCGGGCCGGGCCGGCCGGTTCGAGCCAGGTAAAAAGCTTCTTTAATGGTGCGCGCCAGGGAACTGGCTTCCGTAACCAGATAGTTATGTTTAGTGATGGGTAAGGTAATGCCGGTAATATCTACTTCCTGGAAGGCATCTTTACCGATATAAGGCCGGGCAACCTGTCCGGTGATAGCCACCATTGGTACAGAATCCAACTGGGCATTGGCAATACCGGTGACCAGATTTGTTGCACCAGGGCCAGAAGTCGCGAAACAGACGCCGACTTTTCCTGAAACACGGGCATAACCATCGGCAGCATGTGCTGCTCCTTGTTCGTGCCTGACCAGAACATGATGCAGCTTAGGGTACTGCGGCAAGACATCATAGAGGGGAAGTATCGCGCCACCCAATATCCCGAAGACGATATCTACGCCTTCTTTCAACAGACTTTCACAAACAATCTGGCCGCCGCTTAATTTCATTGCGGTCTCTCCTCTATTCAAATACAGCGCCGGTACTGGCTGACGACACTTTATCGGTATATCGTCTTAAATACCCGGACTTAATCGGTGATATATATTCAGGTAGTTTTTTTAGACGCGACGCAATTTCTTTCTGAGTCAATTTAACATCGAGTTTTCCAGCCGGGATATCGATCATTATCGTATCCCCTTCAACCACAGCAGCAATCGGGCCTCGGCTTGCAGCTTCCGGTGATACATGGCCAATGGCCGCCCCGCGGGTAGCCCCGGAAAACCGTCCATCAGTAATCAAGGCAACTTCTTTATCGAGGCCCATGCCAGCAAGGATAGAAGTAGGACCAAGCATTTCCCGCATACCCGGGCCGCCTTTAGGCCCTTCATAGCGTATGACGACGACGTCACCCGGCTTTATTTTCCCGGAAGTAATAGCCTTAGTAGCGGCTTCTTCGGAATCGAAAACCCGGGCTGGGCCCTGGTGTACCATCATCTCAGGAGCAACGGCACCTTTTTTAACAACTGCGCCATCAATAGCCAAATTACCAAAAAGAATCGCCAGGCTGCCGGTTGGTGAATAAGCTTTAGCAGTAGTATGAATCACATCGCGGTTAACAATATTCGCTTTCTTGATATTTTCGCCAACGCTGTTTCCGTTAACAGTCATGGCTGAAAGCCGAAGATGGCTCTTAATCTCCTTCAGTACTGCCTGAATACCACCAGCCTTATGTAAATCTTCGATATGGTGATTGCTAGCCGGGCTCAGCTTACAGATTTGAGGGGTAGCTTTTGATACCTCATTTATCGTTGTTAAAGGGAACTTGATCCCGGCTTCATTAGCGATTGCCGTCAGGTGTAGAACTGAATTAGTACTACCTCCTAAAGCCATATCTACGACGAAGGCGTTATATATAGAGTCTCTAGTAATAATATCTTTGGCACAGACATTAGCAGATACCAATGCCAATATTCGTTTTCCCGCATCCCTAGCTAAACGGCGGCGCTGTGCTTCCACTGCCGGGACGGTACCGTTGCCCGGTAAACCCATACCCATTGCCTCAGTCAAGCAGTTCATCGTATTGGCGGTAAACATCCCTGCACAACTACCACACCCGGGACAGGCGGCTAACTCAAGCTCCGCCAGTTCGTTAGCGGACATAGTGCCGGCGGTGACCTTACCGACGGCTTCGAAGATCGAATTAACATCAACACTGCTGCCGTCAAGCTGACCAGCCAGCATCGGACCTCCGCTGATAAAAATAGAGGGAAGATTTAATCTTACTGCAGCCATCAGCATACCTGGTATTACTTTATCGCAATTAGGGACAAAAACCAGGCCGTCAAAAGCATGAGCTTTTGCCATTATTTCCACAGAATCGGCAATAAGTTCACGGCTGGGTAAGCTGAATTTCATACCTTCATGCCCCATAGCAATGCCGTCGCAAACAGCGATGGTATTAAACTCAAACGGAACCCCGCCGGCAGCATATATGCCCGCTTTTACCTGTTCAACAATATCACGAAGATGGCGATGGCCAGGAACGACTTCAGAATAGCTGTTGACTACACCAATAAAAGGTTTATCTAAATCGCTGGGATCACAGCCCAAAGCGTATAATAGCGCCCGGTGCGGAGCTCGTTCAACACCTTTCTTAACCAAGTCGCTTTTCAACTTTTCATCTCCCTATTATTTTCGATAACAAAAAAGCCGCCCATGTGGGACGGCTCCGCGTGGAACAGGCCCACTGGCTCTGCTTATGTGATAATAACAAGTACGAGTGCAGTTATTGATATCATAGTTCTGATAAATTAGCACAATTAGTGTTTTATTGTCAAGCTGTATATCTTGAACTGCCATGAAATAAATTTCCCTGTTTAAAGCTGGATATAGGACTAACGTTCATCCATCGCCATGATCTTATCCACCCGCCGCTGGTGGCGGCCGCCTTCGAAATCCGTCGTCAGGAAAGTATGGATTATATCCTGTAAAACTTTTTCATCCGTCCGGCCGCTGATACAAAGGACATTGGCATCGTTATGCTGGCGGGCACGGCCGGCAGTGAAAGTATCATAACACAGTGCCGCCCTGATGCCCTTCACCTTATTGGCAGCAATACTCATACCGATCCCGGTATCACAGATAAGGATACCGAACCGGGATTGTCCTGAAGCTACATTTAGGCCGACCTTCAAAGCAAAATCCGGGTAATCGACCGCTTCTTCGGTAAAAGAGCCGCAATCCTCACAGGCATACCCCGCCTGTAGCAAATATTTCTTTACTAAGTCTTTTGGTATAAGTCCGCGATGGTCGGTGGCGACAGCAATGCGCATAACTAACCTCCGTTTCCCGTCAATATTTTCCCACAGGCTATTTCAATTTCCGAAATGGATACCGTCCCTTGTCGGACTACAACAGGGATTTCTCCGGTAACATCAATGATAGTCGATTCCGTACCAGAGCAGCGGCCGCCATCGATAACCAAACCAATCTTATCACCTAGCTGTTCCATAACCTCACGGCCGGTTAATGGATTAGGGTATCCACTCAGATTGGCACTGGTACCGACGATCGCCGTACCAATCCCGGAAATCAGGGCAAGAGGGACCGGGTGTGCCGGTATGCGCAGGGCAATGGTATTCTCCCGGGTCTTCAAATAGGACGGTACTTTTCCAGATGCCGGTAAAATAAGGGTAAGTGCTCCGGGGAGAAAGGCTTTGATCAGGCAATATGCCATGGGCGAAACAGAGGCCGCCAACTGCTCAATTTCGGATACACTGCTGACCAATACAGGAAGGGGCAGGTGGCGGGGCCGGGATTTCACCAGGAATACCTTTTCTACCGCTGCCGCTGAATTCATACTCGCGCCCAGTCCGTATACCGTATCGGTAGGATAGGCGATCACACCGCCGCAGCGCAGGATTGCAATCCCCTGCTCGATCTGGTTCTGCAAGTCGACATTTATACTCACAAGAACTCACTTTTAAACACAATGACTTACAGAATCAGTATAACACAGGATTTTTTATACCCGTGATTTCCGCCAGGGATAAGCAATGAGAAAGGCCAGGCCCCAAATAAAATCCACCACCAGAAAGGTGATGTTCATAGCATTGATTTCCACATAAGACCGGGTCAAGGCATAAACAACGAAAACCACCGATAAAGCTATTTTCAGTATAACGAACTTGATCCAGGAGATGTCCTTCAGCGGATCCCGGCCCGCCGCCGCCAGCCAGACACCGGCAGCGAGATAAACAGCGCCCAGCATGCCAATGGTCAATTTAGTAAAACCAGAGATATCGGCAACGGCGAAAAGGGAATTTGACAACCAATCGGGGAAGAAGATACCAGTTAAGCCTAAAATAATAAGTAAAATCCCATAAGCCCACAGAAGTACCTTGAGTACACCGGCCATGACACACCTCCCTTTCGAAATAGTCGGCCTTGAAATATGTTACAAGGATATACCAGTTGCTATAATACAATCAATATAAGCTTCAGGCACCAACACAATAATGCCGCCGTATAAACCAAGCGGTTTTCTGATTTTTTCCAAGGGAGTAATAGGAACGACATGAAAAACGAAACGACAAATGAGGAAACCGGACTACACCGCCGCCTGGGTTTATTCGCAACTACCCTGGCTGGAGTAGGGGTGATACTGGGGGCGGGAATATATGTGCTGGTGGGAGTCGCCGCCAAACAAGCGGGAAACATGGTCTGGTTATCGTTTCTTTTGGCGGCCATCGTAGCTGGTTTTACCGGGATTTCTTATGCCCGCTTAAGCCGCCTCCGCCCCAAGGACGCTCCTGAATTTCAATACCTGAACCTCGCTTTTGGGAAGATTCCCGCGTTCCTGGCCGGCTGGCTCATTATATGGGCAACTGTGATTTCCACAGCGGCGGTCGCTCTCGGCTTCGGCGGGTACCTGGAGCATCTCTTCGGAATATCCGGCCTGTGGGGTGCGATCGGCCTGATAGTTATGTCCTCTTTCATTGTTTTCCTCGGCGTAGGGCAATCCGCTTTACTGGCAGGAATACTGACCGTGGTTGAAGCGATCGGGTTAATCATCATTATCAGCATCGGTATCCCTTCTCTAGGCAATGTCAATCTCCTGGAGACACCAGCGGGATTCATGGGAGTGGTTGGGTCAGCTTCACTGGTATTCTTCGCCTATCTTGGCTTCGAAGGCATGGCTAATCTATCTGAAGAAATGAAGAATCCGGTACGGGACCTGCCGAAAGCGATGCTGCTGTCACTTGGTATCGGCACCTTTTTTTATATCCTGGTCTCGATCGCAGCGGTAAGCGTCCTGGGCTGGGAAGCGTTGAGCCAATCAAATGCCCCCCTGGCAGCGGTGGCCGCACGGGCACTGGGAGATAAAGCCGACCTGGTATTAACCTGGATTGCCCTGGCTTCAACGGCAAATACCGTGCTACTGCTGCTATTCGCTTCTTCACGGGCTTTGTGGGCCATGTCTTGTGCCGGAGTTTTGCCCATGGGTTTGTGTGTGATCGGGACAAAGCGCCGTACCCCATGGCTGGCCATTTTGATCGTGGGCAGTATCACGGTAGCTTTCTCACTGATCCGCAGCATCGAAAATATCGCCGAGTTCACCAATTTTGCTGTGCTGCTGGCATTCGCAGGAGTTAATATCGCCGCCGTGAAAATATTCGCCCGGGACAATCCCAACCGCCGCTTCAAACATTTCTGGCTGGATATCATCCTTCCCGTTATGGGAATATTGACTTCACTTGGGCTGGCAGTTACCCTGGGCTGGGCAGCTGCTTTATTCGGGGCAGCGTTACTGGCTACCGGTTTTATTGTTTACTTAATCATGAGACGCTATATGCCGGAATAAAGCTGTGAAAGAACGAACCAGCTTGACCCCCGTTTCATTGATGATAGAATGTAAAACGTGAAACAACCTAACAAGAACACCATGGGCAAGCATACCAGGACCAGTTCTTTTGGCAGTCCAGGGAGAGAAGCCCATGATGCGACGGTTTTTTATCAAAGCCGTCTTTATAATCAAAGTCCATTAACCTTGCACGAGGATACTGCCTATAATACCATCCCCAGCGCGGTAGTGGACCGGATATTCTGTAAATCCAGCGAATCCATGGATGAACTGCCGGATAACAGCATCCACTTGATGGTTACCTCCCCACCTTATAATGCTGCCAAGGAGTATGACGAAGACCTTACCCTGGAAGAGTACCGGAAATTTTTAAAATCAGTCTTTACTGAAGTTTACCGGAAACTCATCGACGGCGGCCGTGCCTGTATCAACCTGGCCAACCTCGGCCGTAAACCATATATCCCGCTACATGGATATGTAATCGGGGACATGCTGGATATCGGGTATTTGATGCGCGGGGAAATCATCTGGAACAAATCCGCCAGTGCCGGCAGCTCCACTGCCTGGGGATCCTGGCGCTCGGCGGCAAACCCGGTATTGAGAGATGTCCACGAATATATCCTGGTCTTTTCCAAGGGTTCCTTCAACCGCAATCACAATCAGGGATTACGATCGACAATTTCCCGTGATGAATTCCTGGAATTTTCCAAGAGTGTATGGAATTTCCCGGCGGAATCCGCACGGCGCATCGGCCACCCGGCACCCTTCCCCATCGAGCTGCCGTACCGCCTGATACAACTTTATACCTATGCTGATGAAGTTGTACTCGACCCCTTTTGCGGCAGCGGCAGCACCTGCCTTGCCGCGTTAAAGTCCGGACGGCATTATATTGGTTACGATAATCAGGCAGACTATGTTAAACTGGCAGAGAAGAGAATAAAACAATTACTTGCTCAGGGAACTCTAAAGTTACCCCTGTAGAATGGAGATAACAATATGGTTGAGCCGGTAAGAACCCGTTTTGCCCCCAGCCCCACCGGATTTATGCATGTGGGCAATCTGCATAGTGCTTTTTTCGCCTGGTTGTTTGCCCGGCACAATAATGGGAATTTTGTCTTACGTATCGAAGATACCGATAACACACGCAAAGTGGAAGGCTCGGTTGAAGTCATACTTGAAGGCTTTAAGTGGCTTGGGCTGGATATCGACGAAGGACCGGAAGCAGGCGGCCCATATGCGCCTTATTTCCAATCAGAGCGTCTTGAGCTTTACCATAAGGCGGCGGAACAACTGATCGCCAGTGGACATGCCTATAAATGCTATTGTTCCGAAGAACGATTAGAAAAGATGCGGGAGTTCCAGAAACTAAGGAAACAACCACCGGGGTATGACCGTTACTGCCGAGACCTCAGCGATGAGGAAAGAAAAAAGCTCGAAGCTTCGGGCATCACTCCGGTAGTACGGTTTAAAATGCCTACCACCGGTGAGACAAAATTTCATGACATTATCTGGGGAGACGTTACCTTCAAGAATGCCTTACTGGATGACCATATCATGTTGAAATCGGATGGTTTTCCAACCTATCAGCTGGCAAATGTAGTTGATGACCATATCATGAAAATCACGCATGTCATCCGGGCCCAGGAATGGTTGTCGAGTACCCCGCGTCATATCCTGGAGTATGCAGCCCTGGGATATACACCGCCCCAATTTGCTCACTTGCCGCGGCTTCTCGGCTCTGACCGGTCCAAATTAAGTAAACGTCACGGCTCGGTTTCCGTCAATGATTACCGGAATGATGGATATCTGCCCGAAGCGATGATGAACTTCATGGCGATCCTGGGTTGGTCACTTGATGATAAAACTGAGATATTTACCAGGCAAGAACTAATCGAAAACTTTTCTCTGGAGCGCGTGAGTAAAACCGACGCGGTGTTTAACATCGATAAGCTTAACTGGCTCAACGGTGTTTACATGAGGAAACTCAGCCCGGAGGATTTTGTCCGACGTGCGTTGCCTTTCCTGGAAAGAGACCTGCCGGATGAAGTAAAACGGCCGTTATCGCTTGCTTATATTAAAGAAGTCCTGCCCCTGGTGCAGGAACGAATAAAGATACTCAAAGAGGTAGCTCCTCTCACCAGATATTTTTTCACCGATAAACTG
>JAEAME010000918.1_pt1 | contig 24418 bp, 10 predicted proteins | sample 8958731 | NCBI WGS metagenome assembly JAEAME01 (sample SAMN16933194, study PRJNA681113) | bioreactor sludge metagenome | isolation source: anerobic bioreactor sludge (Control) | place: India:Bengaluru | collected 2018-10-24 | reverse complement strand
ATAAGAATTTTGGTGTGCATGCAGCCCGCGCCGCAGTGGCCGTAGGCCGTCATTACCAGACCGTTTCTTTCCGCAATTTCGTGAATCTTGTCTGCGCACTCCGCCATCTTGGAGAACGGCACCGCCATGTCGTCGGCCAGCGACGTCGAGGCAAGGCGCTCGTCGTATTTCGAAAGGGCCGGGAAAAGTTTGGCGCGTCCAGCCCAAATTCGCGCTCTCTCTTTTTCTTCATAGCTGCTTTCGATACCGAAGCAGTTATGCTTCTCGCAGATCTTCTGGATCTTCGCCATTTCGAGGTCGATCACCTCTTTCGACATCCCGTCCGCCTCAAAGAGCAGGATCGCCTCGACTTCCGGCAGGCCGAGTTTGGCGGCTTTGTTGGCTGCGACGATGGCAATCTTGTCGATCAGTTCGAGCATGGAAGGCTGGCAGCCGCTGCCCATGATGTCGGAAATCGCATTGCCCGCTTCGGATAATTTGTTGAACTTGGCGATGCCCAGGCAGCGCAGTTTCGGTATCGGCACAAAACGCAGGCACGCTTCGACAATCACGGCAAGGGTTCCTTCCGAACCCACCATGAGGCGTTCCAGCGGGTATCCCGACGCTGCCACGCGCGTCGTGGAACCGAAGGAAAGCAGGTCTCCGTTGGGCATGACAACCTTCATGGCCAGGATGGCGTCGCGCGCCGCGCCGTATTTAACGGAGCGTCCGCCGGATGCATTGTTGGCAATCTCGCCCCCAATGGTGGCGGCGACGCTGGATGCCGGCGTCGGCGGATAGAAAACTCCATAGGGCTTGAGGGCTCTGTTCAGATCGTCGTCGACCACTCCGGGCTCCACCCTGCAATATCCGTCCTGCGGATTGATTTCGAGAATCCGGTTCATGCCTTTCATATCGAGGATTATGCCTCCCTGGACCGGGACCACCTGGCCGCACATTCCCGATCCGGATCCTCTTGGAATGACGGGGATCCTTTCGCTGTTGGCATAGCGCATTACCGCCTGGACCTGCTCAACGTTCTCCGGCCTGACAACAGCATCCGGCAGGGCTTCATGCACCGACGAGTCGGAGCCGTACACATAGAGATCGGCCCGGTGGTGCAATACGTTGTTTTCACCAACGATTTCCTTCAATTTTTCTATATCCAAAGAATTCATCGATCCACCCTCTCAGAAAAAAGCACCGGCATACGGCCGGTGGAGGAAAACATTTTAGCGAAAGTCGCTATTGGAGGAGAAAAGCGCACCAGGAAGGCACTGCCCGCCTCGAAGCAATATACCCTCAACCCGAATCATATAAATTACATAATGCGGGCGCAGGATTACAAGGTTTTTTCCATATTCGGCGCAATTAATCTGTATCGGATTTTGGCGGAATTTTGGAGCCGATATGGAAATGCATCATGTGGGAGCGGGCTTTGGCCCGCATGTTCATCATAGAATCATATTCCTATCCGGGCTGAAGCCCGGACCCACATGCCGGAGGATTCATTGGATCGGGCTTTTCGGGATCGAGACCGAGATCGCGAATTGCGGCGGAAACCTCAGCCGGCGTAACCTTGCCTTCCTGCGACAGAGCATGCAAGGCGGCGATCGCAATACTCTCGGCGTCGACCTCGAAAAAGCGCCGAAGCGCCTCACGTGTATCGCTCCTGCCATAGCCGTCGGTCCCCAGGGTGATGTAGCGCTGCGTCACCCAGGGGCGGATCATATCCGGAACCATTTTCATGAAATCCGTAGTCGCAATAACCGGCCCCTTTATGCCGCGCAAGGCCTTCGCAACGTATGGCACTTCAGGTTCCGACTCCGGATGCAAACGGTTCCACCGGTCGGCGGACAGCGCCTCGTTTCTTAGCTGCTGATAGCTGGGGACGCTCCAGACATCCGCCGAAACCTGGAACCTTTGTGCGAGAAGCTCCTGCGCCTTCAGCACCGTGGGCATGATGGACCCGCTGCCGAACAGCTGCACATGCCTGTCGAGCCTGGCAGCCGCCGGACGGAATAAATACAGGCCTTTGACGATTCCCTCCTCCACTCCTTCGGGCATCGGTGGATGAAAGATGTTTTCGTTATACAGCGTGACGTAATAGAAGACATCCTCCTCATCCTCATACATCCGCTTGAGCCCGCTTCTGACGATCGCCGCCACCTCAAACGCGAAGGCAGGATCGTAGGCAAGCAGGTTTGGAATCACGGATGCCAGAATGTGGCTGTGCCCATCCTGATGCTGCAGGCCTTCGCCGTTCAGGGTTGTGCGCCCGGCTGTTGCCCCCATGGCAAATCCCCTGCCGCGCGCATCGCCGAACGCCCAGAAGAGATCGCCTGTCCGCTGGAATCCGAACATGGAATAAAAGATATAAAACGGGATGGTGGGCTCGCCGAGCGTAGCGTAGCTGGTTCCGGCGGCGGTGAAACTGGCCGTGCTGCCCGCTTCGGTGATCCCCTCTTCCAGCATCTGGCCGTCCTTCGATTCGTGATAGCTGAGCAGCATCCCTGCGTCCACGGGCTCATAAACCTGTCCCACCGAGGAGTAGATGCCGAATTCCCGGAACATGGAGTCCATGCCAAAGGTCCGGGCTTCATCCGGGATTATCGGGACGATGCGCCGGCCGATTTCCGGATCGCGCATGAGCAGCCGCAACAGCCGCACAAAAGCCATTGTCGTCGAGACTTCCCGTCCCTTTCCGGTTCCCGGCTTGAATTCGTCGAAAAGATCAGGAGGAGGCAATGGAAGCGGCCTGCTTCGAACAATCCGATGCGGTAGTGATCCTCCCAGCTCACGGCGCAGATCCTGAAGATACCGGATTTCCGGACTGTCCGGCCCCGGACAGTAATAGGGAGCCTCTTCCAGTTGGCGATCCGTGATGGGCAGATTCAGAATGCTGCGGAATTCCCTAAGTTGGTCCAGGCTCATTTTTTTCAGCTGGTGCGTGACGTTCTTCCCCAAAAATCCCTCGCCCAAGGCCCATCCCTTCACTGTCTTGGCCAGGATTACGGTAGGCGATCCCTTGTGCTCGACAGCCAGCTTGTAGGCAGCATATAGTTTACGGTAGTCGTGTCCGCCGCGCCTTAGAGTCTGCAGATCCTGATCGCTCAAATGCGCGACCAGTTTGCGCAGGCGCGGATCCGGTCCAAAAAAATGCTCGCGAATGTAATCGCCTTTTGCCGTAGCCAGTTTCTGATAGGCGCCGTCCACGGTTTCGTTCATTTTTTCCAGCAGTATGCCGTCCCGGTCCCTGTGCAGCAGGTCGTCCCATTCCCTGCCCCAGATCACTTTAATAACGTTCCAACCGGCACCGCGAAATACCATCTCGAGTTCCTGAATGATTTTGCCGTTGCCTCGCACGGGGCCGTCCAGCCGCTGCAGATTGCAGTTCACTACGAAGATCAGGTTGTCCAGTTTTTCCCGCGAAGCCAAAAAGAGCGATCCCAGGGCTTCAGGTTCGTCGCACTCGCCGTCTCCCAGGAAGCACCAGACTCGAGAGTTTTCTGTGTCGGCTATTCCTCGTGCCTGCAGATAGCGGTTGAACCGCGCCTGATAAATGGCAGTCAGCGGTCCCAAACCCATGGAAACCGTGGGAAATTCCCAAAAATCCGGCATCAGCCGGGGATGCGGGTAGGACGACAGCCCTTTACCGGGGACTGTCTCGCGGCGAAAATTATCCATCTGAGATTCGGTGACACGTCCCTCCAGAAACGCCCGCGCATATATCCCGGGCGACGCGTGCCCCTGGAAGAAGATCTGATCCCCGGATGCGCCATCTGATTTGCCGCGGAAGAAGTGGTTGAATCCCACATCATATAGCGATGCCGAGGAAGCATAGGTCGAAATGTGCCCCCCGATGCCATCGTAATGCTTGTTTGCCCGAGTCACCAGAACGACGGCATTCCATCGTTCAAGGCCGCGGATTCTTTTTTCCATCTCCTCATCACCGGCAAACGGCGGTTCATGCTCGGGAGGAATGGTATTGATGTAAGGAGTTTGGACGAGCTCCGGGACACCCAGGTTGAGCGCCCGTGCCCGCTGCATCAGGATGCGCACCAGGGAACGCGCGCGATCAACGCCCCGATCCTTTACAACCGAAAGCAGCGAATCCAACCATTCCCGGGTTTCTTCCGGATCTGAATCAGGCAACTGCTGGTTTATTGTGATCATGGTCCTATGTTATGGGAAAATCCCGCCCGTTCCAAGATATACAATTCCCGAAATACCGATGCACTTCGGAATCGGTATCGCAAATCGCGATCGCCTTTTGGATATTTTGCGCAAATCAGGGCAATTGCCGGGTCCCGGTCTCGATCCCCGATACCGATTCCGATAGCGGTTCCGAAAAACCGGTTAACATGATTAATCCATGGCAATCTTCCCCGATCCGCGGTTAAATATTTTGACAGAGGCAAACACAGGAGACGAAATGACCGGACGACGATACAAGACCGCCTTTATCCTCGGCGCTGGTCTGGGCGTGCGCTTGCGCCCGGTAACCGAGCGATGCCCGAAGCCCCTGCTCGAAATCGGCGGCCGTCCCGCGATCACCTATGCCATGGATCACTTGATTACAGTCGGGGTGGAACGGTTTATCGTGAATACACACCATTGCCCCGAGGTTTACCTGCAAAAATTCCCGGAGAAGAATTGGCGCAACACACCCATTGTTTTCCACCATGAACCCGTGCTTCTGGACACTGCCGGAGGACTGAAAAACATTGAGGATCTTCTCGCGGAAGATGAGGCAGTCCTTTGCTACAACGGAGACATAATCGCCGATTTCCCGCTTCAGAGTCTTCTCGACCTGCACGAACAGTATCGTCCGGAGGCAACGATGGTTCTGCGGAGCCGCGGGCCGTCTCTCAACGTCAGCATCAACGTGCGCAACGAGATCTGCGATCTCCGCGACAGCCTTCACAATCCCGGCATCCGGAATTGCCTATTTACGGGAATCTACGCCGTGGAGAAGTCCCTGCTCCAACACATCCAGGCGGGCAGGATAGAGAGCATCATATCCGTTTTTCTGCAAAGAATTGCAGACCATCCCGGATCTGTTTTGGGTATTATTATTGACGAAGGATGCTGGCACGACATCGGCTCCATCGATGCCTACGAAAACCTGAAAAATCAAATGAGCAAGCCGGAGGAAGTTTGAATTCGCAGGATGCGTTGATCTCTTTCGCGCGGGAATCCCTTGGGCTTTCACCCTCAGACCAATCAGAACTCATCCCGCTATCCGGAAGGGGCTCCGACCGGTCGTACTATCGATTCATCTGGGGGATTCACTCCGCCATACTGGTCCAATACGAATCCAGTCGGATTGAAAATTCGTATTTCGCAGATATTGCCGAGTTTCTTTTCGTAAACGGCATTCCGGTTCCCCGGCTACTGCGTCACGACAAGATCGGCTGCCGCATTCTGCTGGAGGACCTGGGAGACGCCGATTTGTGGCTCTTGCGCAATGAGCCGTGGGAGCGCCGCCGAATTCTGTACCGGAAGACGCTGTCCGCCGTGCATAAACTGCACTCCATCCCGGAAGCGCAATTCCCTTCCGACCGGATGAGGTTGATGGAATCCTTTGGCCCGGAGATGTACCGCTGGGAGCGGAATTATTTCATGGAAAACTTCGCATCCGCCTTATGCGGTATCCGGATCGACGCGGCCGGGCAAAAGGCGCTGGAGGCCGAGCTCTCCGTCTCCGCCGAAAAACTCTCTTCGGGCAGGCGCTGTCTCGTGCACCGGGACCTGCAATCGCAGAACGTGATGATTTGCCGCGAGACGCCGTTTCTGATTGATTTTCAGGGAATGCGTTTCGGCTCACGGTTCTACGATCTCGGATCGCTTCTCTGCGATCCATATGTGCATTTTGCCGACATGGAACGTACGGAACTGCTATCTTTCTATTACGGCCTGTCCAGCAAAGATACAGACTGGGAGGATTTCACCGAAACCTTTTGGCGGGCATCGGCCCAGCGCCTGATGCAGGCGCTGGGTGCATACGGATTCCTGGCACTCAAAAAGGCTTTGCCGAGATATCTCGATCATGTCCCCAACGGTCTCCGGAATCTCCGGATGGCAGCGGAGAACGCGCGCACGCTCCCGCTGCTGCTGGATCTATGCGATGAATGCAAAGGTACACTTAAAAAATCAGGGGGGGCGCCATGAAAAGCAGGAGATGTGCAGTCGTGCTGGCGTTGGTTTTGTGGAGTGCGGCCTATCTCATCCCGGCGCAGCAACCGCCCAGGATTCTATCCTTCTCTCCTCAAGGCACCACGAAGAAGGTGCGGCAGGTGCGCGTTCAGTTTTCGGAACCGATGGTCACATTCGGTGATCCGCGGGCAACCCTCGCTCCCTTCAATATCCGCTGTCCGGAAAAGGGCACAGCCCGCTGGTCCGATGCATCGAACTGGCTGTATGACTTCGACCGCGACCTTCCGGCCGGCGTCGTGTGCGAATTCGATGTCCGGGAGAACCTGAAAACGCTCCGCGGTGTGGAAATCACCAGCCCACGCAGTTTCCGTTTTTCCACCGGGGGCCCGGCGATACTGTACTCCTATCCCTACCAGGGAAATGAGTCTATCAGCGATGACCAGATCTTCATTCTCGAGCTCGATGCCGCTCCCACGGAGCCTTCTGTCCTTGCCAACGTGTCATTCGCCGTGGACCGCATTTCCGAGCGAATAGGAATCCGGATCGTCACCGGACAGGAAAGAGAAGCGATACTGAAAACCCAATACCATCCGCGCTATCAGAAGAGGCCGGAACATCTCCTGATGATTCAGGCAAAGCAGAAGTTCCCTGCTGATTCCAGGATCAACCTGATCTGGGGCCGGGGAGTGTCCGCGTCCAGCGGGGTAGCGACGGAAGATGAGCAATTGCTGCCTTTTAAAACCAAACCGCCGTTTACCGCCAGCTTTCATTGCCAGAGAGAAAATGCCCAGGCGGCCTGCATCCCCATCGGCGCAATGCGACTGGGATTTTCGTCGCCCGTGGAGTGGAAAAAGGTCAAGGGAGCTGCATTGCGGGGCCCCTCCGGGAAACTATGGAAGCCCAAAACCGAAGAGGACGAAGAACAGCATGTCTGGAGCATCCTGTTCCCGGGGCCTTTTCCCGAAAAATCCTCATTTACGCTCGAACTGCCGCCCGGCGTGGAAGATGATGCGGGGCGCAAGCTTGCCAATGCCAAGAGCTTTCCGCTCAAAACGGAGACCGACGAATACCCCCCGCTGGCAAAATTCGCCGCGGATTTTGGAATCCTGGAATTGAATGCGGATCCGATTCTGCCGGTTACACTGAGAAACGTCGAAGCCGCACTTGCCGGAAAGATGTTTCAGGTCGAGGATGGAGAAGGCAGCTTCGAACCGGAACCCGTTCGACCCGCGAATCTTGGGATAATGGGAAATATGAGAGGCAGGATCTACAAAGTTCCTACCGGCAAGCCCGCTCAGATGTTTGCCTGGACTCAAAAGGTGTCTGTTAGAAATTACGACAAGCGGGGCACGTCCGTTTTCGGGCCGGTCACTGCATCGAAAACGACCTCCATCATGATTGCCAAACCGAACGGGGCAAAAGCATTCGAGGTCGTCGGCATTCCCTTCAAGGATCCCGGATTTTATGTGGTCGAAATCGAGAGCGAAATCCTTGGAGCTTCCCTGCTGGGCGAATCCAAACCCATGTTTGTACCCACGACCGTCCTGGTCACGAACCTTTCGGTTCATTTCAAGTGGGGCGAAGAATCGTCGCTTGCATGGATTACAACCCTGGACAAAGCGGCGCCCGTAAAACAAGCGACCGTGCAGGTATGCGATTGCGAAGGGAAAGCGCTCTGGAAAGGCACTTCGGACGCAAACGGCATAGCGCGCATCGGGGCGCTTCCCAAGGCGCAGGATCTTCCCAGTTGCTCCAACAGGTGGTTTAGCTCCGGCCTTTTGGTAGCCGCCCAGCTGGGCCAGGACATGTCTGTTGTTCACAGCGGCTGGGACGAGGGCATCGAGAGTTGGAGGTACAACCTGCCGACGTACTGGGAACCCACCCTGATTTCTGCGCATACGATTTTGGATCGCAGCCTTCTGCGGGCGGGTGAAACGGTGCACATGAAGCACGTGCTGAGACGCCAAGTCCTATCCGGTTTTGCCCTGGATCCCGCAGATCAATTGCCGCAATACCTCAATATCCAGCACACCGGAAGCGATCAAACATTTGAATTGCCGCTGCAATGGGATATTTCCAGGGGTGTAGCCTTAACCGACTGGACCATCCCCAAAGATGCCAAGCTGGGGGAATATCAGATCTATCTCAGAAGAGGAAAAGCACTGGACAAAGATACAACACACTACTATGAGCGGCGGCGCAACATGCACCATGCCGGATCCTTCCGCGTCGAGGAATTCCGTGTCCCGCTCATGCGTGCCGTGATTCGTCCCCCATCCGGTCCTCTGGTTGCACCGGCATCTGTTCCCGTAGATCTGACCGTGAGCTATCTCAGCGGAGGAGGAGCCGGCAACCTCCCGGTAAAGTTCCGTCATGACTTGAAAGAGCGCTATCTTTGGGGCTATGAGGGTTTCGACGATTATGTCTTCTCGAACGGCGCCGTAAAAGAAGGAATCGTCCGCTACGACTCCGAGGAACAGGAGAGAAGCGTCCCTGAGCTGAAGAGCGTGCCGCTGACACTCGATAAAAAGGGATCCGTGCGCACAACCGTTTCCGGATTGCCCCCGATAAACAAACCGATGCAAATAGTCGCGGAACTGGAATACCGCGACCCCAGCGGTGAAGTGCAGACCGCCTCTTCGAGAATACCGCTTTGGCCGGCAAACAGGCTGATCGGCGTCAAGCCCGATTCCTGGCTTCAGTCAAAGAATTCGCTGAAATTCAGAGTGGCCGTTTTGGACCTGAACGGAAAGCCGGTCGCAAACGCCCCGGTAAAGGTCGATCTTTTCCAGAAAAAAACCTATTCTCACAGGAAAAGACTGGTCGGCGGATTTTACGCCTACGAGCATTACAGTGAAACCAAGCGGCTCGGCGGCGTCTGCGACGGCAAAACCGACAAACGAGGCCTGCTGCTCTGTCAAAAGCCTACAGCAGTATCGGGAGAATTAATCCTTCAGGCAACCACGGCGGATGAAGCCGGCCGCACGGCAGTCGCAAATCTATCCACTTGGGTGCCGGGCGAGGATGAATGGTGGTTCGCTGCCGCCGACGACGATCGCATCGATCTGCTCCCCGAAAAGAAGCGCTACGAACCGGGAGAGAAGGCAAAACTTCAGGTAAGAATGCCCTTTCGCAGCGCAACGGCCCTGGTCACCATAGAGCGTGAAGGCGTAGGAGATGCTTTCGTCCAGAAATTATCGGGAAAGCAGCCCGTCATTGAACTCCCGATAAAGGGCAACTATGCGCCGAACGCGTTCGTGTCAGTGATGGTCGTGCGCGGCCGCGTGAGCGGCGTTCAGCCGACGGCGACCGTGGATCTCGGCCGTCCCGCCTACAAATTGGGAATCGCCGAAATCAACGTGGGTTGGAGAGCTCATGAGCTTAAAGTAAAGGTTGAAACGGACCGTCCCGAATACAAGGTAAGGGAAAAGGCAAAGATACAAATAAGCGTCACGACGCCTGATGGAGCGCCGCCGCCAAAAGGCGCGGAAGTGGCATTGTCCGCCGTGGACGAGGGCCTGCTGGAGCTCATGCCGAACAACAGCTGGAAGCTGCTCGACGCGATGATGAACCGGCGGACCTATAACGTTGAAACATCTACGGCTCAAATGCACGTGATCGGCAAAAGGCATTTCGGCATGAAAGCCCTGCCGCAGGGCGGAGGCGGCGGCAATCAATCGACGCGCGAGATGTTCGACACCTTGCTGCTCTGGAAGGGCCGCGTACCGCTGGATGACAGGGGGATCGCTCATGTGGAAGTCCCGCTCAACGATTCCATCACGGGTTTTCGAATCGTGGCTGTGGCAATGGCCGGAGCAGACCGGTTCGGTACGGGATCCACGTCGATCCGCACGAACAGAGATTTGATCATCCTCTCGGGCATCTCACCCGTCGCGCGGCATGGGGACAGGTTCCGTTCGACGTTCACGCTGCGCAACACGACAGAAAAGGCTCTCAACGTTCGCGTCGCAGCCCGTGTCAGCGGCATCGCGGAACCGCTCTCGCCTCAAACGCTTGCCCTTGAATCGGGAGAGTCCAAAGATATTGCCTGGGACTTGACCGCACCCATGGGAACGGACACGCTCAAATACCAGATCGAGGCGACGGCCGGCGCGGGCATTGAAGATCGGCTCTCCGTCGTCCAGAGGATTTTGCCGGCTGTGCCCGTGAGAACCTACCAGGCTACTCTAACTCAGCTCGAAGGCGATTACCGGCTCGACGTGGAACGTCCAAAGGATGCCCTTCCGGGAGCGGGGGGCATCAATGTGGCATTCAGCCGATCTCTCGTGGGGGGACTGTCGGGAGTAAAAAGCTATATGGAAAAATATCCCTACACCTGCCTCGAGCAGAACGTGTCGAAGGCTGTCGCGCTGCGGGACTCCGCAATATGGGATAGGGTCGCCGCCGAAATGCCCGCATATCTCGATTCCGATGGATTACTGAAGTACTTCCCCTCAATGATCCGCGGCAGCGATGTCCTGACATCCTATGTCCTGTCTATCGCTCATGCAGCCGGATACCCGATTCCCGCGGATGCGGAGCGGAGAATGACGGAAGGATTGCAGGGATTCATCGAGGGCAGGATTATCCGGCATTCCTCGCTTCCCACCGTAGACCTGGCTATTCGCAAGCTGTCGGCAATCGAAGCGCTTTCCGGTCGCGGGAAGGCAAATCCGTCCATGCTGTCCTCGATCGCCATCGAGCCGAATCTCTGGCCGACTTCGGCGGTGATCGACTGGCATATCATTCTTCAGAGAATGACGGCGATCAGGGAAAGAAATAAGCGGCTTATGGAGGCCGAGCAGATCCTGCGGACGCGGCTTAGTTACCAGGGAACCACAATGAATTTCTCCACCGAACGAGGCGACTGCCTCTGGTGGCTGATGATATCCCCGGACGAAAACGCTGTCCGTCTGGTATTGAGTGTTCTGGAAGTCCCCGGTTGGAAGGCGGATATCTCGAGAGTAGTCCGGGGTGCGCTCGCCCGCCAGCGCAGAGGGCGGTGGGACACTACCGTTGCCAATGCGTGGGGAGTGCTGGCCGTGGAGAAGTTTTCAGAGCTCTTTGAAAAAACTCCGATCACCGGATCCAGCACGGCTTCCCTCGCGAATACATCGCAGACCGTGCAATGGTCCGAGATGCCGAAGGGAAAAAGTCTGTCCTTCCCATGGCCTGAGCGGAAACCAACCCTGGCACTGCACATGGCCGGGACAGGGCTGCCCTGGGCAATGATCAGCAGCATGGCTGCGGTTCCGCTTAAAGATCCTCTGGCAAGCGGATACAAAATCAAAAAGACCATGACTCCCGTCGAGCAGAAAGAGCGCGGAACCTGGAGCCGGGGAGACATCGCGCGCGTGAGGCTCGAAATCGAGGCGCAGTCCGACATGACATGGGCCGTCGTAAGCGATCCGATCCCGGCCGGAGCCACTATCCTGGGCAGCGGCCTGGGGCGCGATTCGTCGCTGGCTACGCGCGGCGAGGATAAAAGCGGGTGGGTGAACCCGGCGTACGAGGAACGATCCTTCGAAGCATACCGCGCCTATTTCGATTATCTCCCGAAGGGGACTTGGACTGTCGAATACACCGTCCGTTTCAACAACGAAGGAACTATGAATTTGCCTCAGACAAGGATCGAAGCCATGTATTCGCCGGAAATGTTCGGTGAATTACCGAATCAACCGGTGAACATCAGGTGATGCCGTGCAGAAAAACGGTTCCCGGCAAAACACACTGAAAAAGGTTTTTGCGTATTGCGCCTGCCTTGGATTAGCCGGGGCGGCGCCGGCGTGGGCATTCGCCTATTTCTTCCTGCTCCGGCCTCTGCCCGGAATCCCTTCCTATCCTCAGGTTCGATCCGCGCATGTCAAGTCGGATGCGGTATTGCTCGATCGAAACGGCGCGGTGCTTCACGAAATGAGGACAGACAAGAGCGGGCGGCGGCTGGACTGGACATTGCTTGGCGATATTTCCCCGGCCATGCAATCTGCAATTGTCGCCGGAGAGGACCACAGGTTCTACAGGCACGGCGGAGTGGACTGGATTTCTCTCGGGGGGGCCGTCGTCGACAGGGTCGTCACCGCGCGTACGCGCGGTGCCAGCACGATATCCATGCAGTTGGCCTCTATGCTCATGGAAGATCTGCGATCTCAGCGGGCGCAGCGTTCGTACTTTCAGAAGTACAGGCAAATCCGCGCAGCCCGATCTCTGGAAAAGATCTGGTCGAAAAAGGAAATTCTCGAAGCTTATTTGAACCTCGTCACTTTCCGCGGTGAGCTGCAGGGCATCGCCGCCGCCGCGCGCGGACTGTTCGCCAAAGAGCCGCAGGGGCTGAACGATAATGAGTCTGTAGTTCTTACCGCGCTCGTGCGTTCTCCGAACGCAGACCTGGAAGCAGTAAGCGCACGCGCATGCATCCTGGCATCGAACATGCGCTTGCCGGAAAGCTGCACCGATATCCAAACGATCGCGAGAAACAGCCTTTCGAGGCCCTATTACGTAAAGCCTGCTGCTTCCCTTGCGCCGCACGTAGCCCGGCGTTTGCTGGGATCCGGAATGGAAGGCGGGAGCGACGGGGCGAAGAGCGTCCGCTGTACTTTGGACGGAAACCTGCAGGCATTCACCCTGGATACGTTGCGCCATCACGTAATGGCGGCCCGGTCGAAGAACATGCACGACGGCGCCGCCTTGGTCGTGGACAACGCTTCCGGAGAAATCCTGGCTTATGCCGGAAACATAGGCGACCAATCCAGTGCGCGTTTCGTCGACGGAGTCCGGGCCCTGCGGCAGGCAGGATCCACACTGAAGCCGCTGGTATATGCGTTGGCGTTCGATCAGCGCATTCTGACCCCGGCGTCTTTATTGGACGACAGCCCTCTCGACATTCCGGTTACCGGAGGAGTTTATCGGCCGAAAAATTACGACAATCGCTTTCACGGGATGGTCACGGCCAGAGTCGCCCTTGCTTCTTCACTGAATGTCCCGGCAGTCAAAGCGCTGAATCTCATCGGCATCGGTTCCTTTGTCGAAATCCTGCAGCGGCTCGATTTCCAAAACATTCGCGAACCCGATTATTATGGACTGTCGATTGCGCTGGGCTCGGCGGACATCAGGCTATGGGACCTGGTGGCCGCATACCGGGCTTTCGCCAATCAAGGCGTGTGGACTCCGCTGCGCCTCACTGCAGATGAGCCGCAGACGCCGCCGCGCCCATTCGTGTCTCCGGAGGCCGCTTTTCTGGTCGCCGACATACTCTCCGACCGCGAAGGCCGCAGCCGGACCTTTTCGCTCGAAAGCCCGCTGGCCACGCGCTACTGGACGGCAGTGAAAACGGGAACGAGCAAAGACATGCGCGACAACTGGTGCGTCGGGTTCTCGGACCGCTACACGGTCGGGGTCTGGGCCGGCAATTTTTCAGGCGAACCGATGTGGAACGTCAGCGGAATTACCGGTGCTGCGCCAGTCTGGATTGATATTATGGACCGTCTGCACCGGAAAGAAAGCAGCCGTCCGCCAGCGCCGCCCGCGGGAGTGCTTAGGCGCCCCGTCGAATTTGCTTCGACGGCCGAAATGCGGCAGGAGTGGTTTATCAAGGGGACCGAGACGGCGATAGTGCGGCAGAAGGACGAAAGCATATTCCCAAAAATCATCTATCCTACGCAGGGAACGATAATCGCCCTGGATCCCGACATGCCGCGGGACGACCAGAAAATGTTTTTCGAGGCCAGACCGCAGGGAGCCAGCCTGGAATGGGTGCTGGACGGTCAGAACCTGGGATCCGCGGCCGGCTTGATTCCGTGGCAACCCCGAAAGGGAAAGCACGTGCTTCAACTAATGGATTCCGCTCGGCAGGAGTTTGATTCGGTAACATTTGAAGTCAGGGGAGACGACGAAACGATTCGAGATTCGAGATTGGAGATTCGGGATTAGTAGCACTGGCGTTACGGAATACAGCGACACAACGTGGGTGAAAAGCCTGCAATTTCGAATTTCGCATCTCGAATTTCGAATCGGAAACATAAACATTCAAAGGCAAATAACCAAAATCCTTCTAATTTTTGTGCTTGCCCCGATGGCCGGCGGCCAGACCGGCGTGCGAAAGGGACCGATCGTCCGGCAGGTAGACCGCATCCTGATCGAATCGGGCGATGCCAAAGCGTTGACTGAATTTTTTGTCAGGGAGCTTCAACTGCCGGAAGCGTGGCCCCTTGCCGAAAATCAGGGGCACTTGAGCGCAGGGCTGGGCGCCGGGAACGTGACGATCGAGATCTATGAATATGCAAGACCGAAGAAAGCTGCCAAGCAGAAGGTTGGAACCGCGCGGTTCGCCGGACTGGCGCTCGAGCCGTATCCGCTTGAAGAGTCTCTCCGTGAAATGAAAGCCGGCGGGGTTCAGTTCGATCCTCCCCAAAAAGTTTTTTCGACTCTTCCCGACGGCAAACAAGGCGTTGCGTGGACCATAGTGTCACTGCCCTCGCTTTCAAAATCCGGCCTGTCGGTTTTTCTGCATGAGTACAGCCAGGCGTTTCTTAAGGCGGACGTGCGCAGGAAGCAACTGGGCAACCGACTGACGCTGAACAATGGCGGCCCTCTCGGAATTCAATCTGTGCGCGAGGTAGTACTGTCGGCCGTTCAATTCAGGAACGAGAGCGCCGTATGGTGGCAATTGCTGGGTTCCAGGACTCCCGCAGGAAACTGGAGCGTGGGCGCGGGCCCCGCGATCCGTGTGGTTTCAGGCTCACAGAACGGGATTCAGAAACTCGTCGTCCAGGTGCGCTCTCTCAGCCGGGCAAGAGAGTTTCTGAAAAAAATAAACCTGCGGGGCCCCGAATCCGCGAGCGAGCTGTCCATCAATCCATCGGGAGTCCAGGGATTGAGAATCGGTTTTGTGGAGTGATCCGCTGCCGCACGTGCAATCGATTTCCAGGATGCCGAGAGAACTCTCAAGAAGAACGTCAATCGGATCAAGCCTTTAAGCGCAGCATAGAAATAAGGAAATTATGATTATATCGCCGCGAGGTCTCTCCCGCTTGAGTTATGAAATGCCCTATTTCCCACATCGGGACTTCTTGGGCGTTACGGACAAACTAAAGCAAATTTAGACTATCCATTCATTTAGTCGGAACCCGCTGCTTCAGTTCCTCGAACCAGTTCAGGACTATATTGATTTTGCGAGGATCTCCGGCGGCCGCCGCCCGAAGCATCAGGAAGCGCTTGCCGTCCGGGCTGATGTCCCAAAGCGCAATATCAGCAGCCTCCACACCGCGGATGCCGGGAAACGATCTTCGAAAAAGAACTGCTGACTTTCCGGGTTTAAATGCAGGTTCTATTTCCACCGAGGTCACCATTACTGCGTCGCCGCTGCGGTAATACAGCTCTCGATCATTCGGCGACCATAACGGGCTGTTTCCGCCATTTGTCGAGACCTGCCATTTACCCGTGTTCACTTCAGGAAAGGGACGCACGTAGACCTCCATCTTACCCGACTCATTGGAGGAGTACGCCATCCATCTTCCATCATGGGAAATACGCGGATCATGTTCAGAATACTTTGCCTGAAGCAGCGGCGTCCTTGCATGGTCGCCTTCCATGGAGAGCAGCCCAATGTCCCCTTGTATGGAGGACAAGGTGAATTCCCACAACGCCAGGCTTTTCCCATCCTTAGACCAGGACCACGGGAAAAGCCCGCGGCCCGGTGACGAGGCAAGTTTCTCTGCCTCTCCTGTACCATCCGCGGCCTTCCAGTAGATATCGCCCATCCCAAATTTGTTCTCGCGGTCAAAAGCATAAACGATCCGCTTGCCGTCGGGGGTCCAAAGCGGAATCAGGTTGGATGAGGCTTCATCGAGAGTCAGACGCATCATAGCTTCACGAGCTATATCCCAGATCCAGACGTTGTACATCTTGGTTGCCATAGCTTGAAGCGCCACTCGCTTCCCATCGGGAGATATTCTAAAGAACGCATAATCATTCGGAGGAACCGGGAGAGGTTCCTCTTTTCCATCTCGACTCACCCAAACCAGGGATTTTGGAAATGCGCTTGATGCTTCAGGTATATAAGCCAGCGTGCCCGAGTCGGAAACAGCATGCTGTCCCACCCCTTCGAGCACGGGGACAGCCCCCGCTTCAACCTCGAGCCTGTCCAGGTTGAATGCAACGGCGAGAAGACTCTTATTATCCGGCACTTGATATATTATGTGTCCGGTTGGGAGATATCGTGCCCCTGAACCTGTGAATAGCTCTTTGCTCTCCCTTGATTTTAGCGACTGCACCACAATCTTCGATTGTCCGCTGAGGAGATCGGACGTGTATAGTATCGACTTCCCATCCGGCAGGATTTGGGGCGCGCCAAGCTCCCCGGACTTCAGTTTAACGATCGATTCCGGAGTCCCCCCGTCGGCAGAAATCCGCATGATATCTGAGTTGAACTGGCTATAGATAATGGCGTTACTTTCGTCCCACCACGCCCCCCGAAGGTTGACAACATCACACAAAGCCACCGGGGCGCCTCCGCTGACGACAATCTTCTTCAGCTTGTGATCTTTGGCAGAATAATATCCTATCCATTTGCCATCGGGTGAGAAGAACGGATTTGTTGTACCCCCTTCGGTCCCGGCAATGAGTTTGGCTGTCAATTCATTTTCGGAGCGCAGGTAAAGCCCCTCGGGGGTGCTATAGACGATACGTTTGCCGTCAGGTGAAACGGCGATAGCCGGATAACCAAGATCACTAAATTGCCGGCCTTCCGGCAGGCTGTAATCAAATCGCATGACTTCACGAGGTTCGGTTGGTTTGAACCTCCAGACAGCCACACCAACAACTAATGCAGCCAGAACGACAGCGGCTGCAACCCATGGCAGCCCCATCCGCAGCCTCGTTCGAGGTTTTGCTGTCGCAATTTGCTGCATTAATATGCCGCTGGGATCAGCCAGAACCTTCTGAATATCCACCCGCACATCTGCGATATCGTGATATCGGTTTTTGGCATCCTTCTCCAAGCATCGTTCAAGCAATAAGCGGATTCGTGGATGAAGATTCAAAGGAAGGCTTGACCATTCAGGTTCCCTTGCTAGAACCGATGCCATAGTGTCGGAAACTGTTTCGCCCGTGAATACTTGCCTTCCGGTCAGCATCTCAAAAAGTACAACGGCAAAAGCCCAGATGTCGGTCCTTTTGTCTACAGCCTTGGCCCTGGCCTGTTCCGGCGACATATAGGCCGCGGTGCCAAGGATCACGCCTTGCTGCGTTGCCATATCGCTCAGAGTGGGGGAGTTGGAAAGGTTCACTTGCCCCTGATCTCCGGCAAACGCTTTTGCCAAACCGAAGTCCAGCACCTTCACCTTGCCGTCAGGCGTCACTTTGATATTCGCGGGCTTGAGATCGCGGTGGATGACGCCCTTCTCATGCGCTGCTTCGAGGGCCTCTGCAATCTGCAGCGCCTGGTTCAGGGATTCTTCAACAGGCATCGGGCCACGCTTGATCTGGTCGGCCAGTGTATCGCCTTCCACCAGTTCAAGGACAAGGAACTGCGTCCCGCCTGATTCTTCCAGGCCATGGATTGCGGCGATATTCGGATGATTCAGGGAAGCGAGCAGCTTCGCTTCCCGCTGGAAGCGGGCAATCCTATCGGCATCCCGTGCGAACTCCTCCGGCAAGACCTTTATGGCGACATCGCGCCCGAGCTTCTGATCCTTCGCCCGAAAGACTTCCCCCATGCCGCCCTTGCCGAGTTTCTCCGTTATGCTGTAGTGCGAAAGGCTCTGACCGATTTCAGGCATGTGTCCCTCCGAATGAAGACCTATATGCTGCTCCGCTATGTCTGAGGATCTATGGGGCCATTATATGCGGCAAGGGCTGGAGGGAGGAAGGGAAATTCAACGTTTGCCGTGACAGCATTTTTGGGCAAAACCTTCACTCTGGATGATTTACTGTTACTTCTATGAGTAACTTCCCCAGATACGGCCTTCTGGGAAGTTGCCCTGTTACCCGGGCATATATCGCGCTGTTCGGCGAGTTGGTATTGCCCATGGTTTCCGTTAGGTTCCTGAATCACTGCTAGCCCTGCATTATTCATTAGGGGTTCGCAGCGAGGAGGCGCAGACGGGCGCGGATGCGCCGCTTCGCTAACCTGCGCGCGACCGAGGGCCCCGCAGGCTTCGACCAGTACGTCGAGGAACCCGACGGAGCGCGCCCCAATCATGCAAAACATAATTGGGGACGAAGCAGACATGATCGGACCCGCCGCTGCAGTAGAAGCTTCATGAAAAATCAGGGTTAATTGGGACAGTTCCAAAGGAAATCGTCTTTTCAGGAAATTCGTGGAAAATCATCCACTGCCCGGCCGAATATCAGCGCAGCAGCTGACGAAGAACGTACGGAAGAATCCCTCCGTGTTTGAAATAATCCGCCTCAATTGGAGTATCGATGCGCAGGGTCAGCGGAGCGGTTTCCATTTCAGTGCCTTTTCGATGGATGACCAGCGTTACATCCTGCCACGGCCTGAGATCCTCGCCGATGCCAAGCAGGTCGTAAGTCTCGCTTCCGTCCAGTTTCAGCGTCTCGGCGCCGGCGCCCTCCTTGAACTGGCAGGGCAGAACGCCCATGCCCACCAGGTTGCTTCTGTGGATGCGCTCAAAGCTCTTAGCGATCACGGCCCGGACTCCCAGCAGGCGCGTACCCTTTGCCGCCCAGTCGCGTGAACTGCCGGTTCCATATTCCTGTCCGGCTATGACAATGAGCGGCGTCCCCGACTCCGTGTACCTGCACGCCGCGTCGTAAACGCTCATCTGCTCTCCGCCGGGATAATATTTCGTCACCCCGCCTTCCGTGCCGGAGACCATCATATTTCGTATCCGCACGTTGGCAAAAGTGCCGCGCACCATCACTTCGTGGTTTCCGCGCCGGGAGCCATAGCTGTTGAAATCCTGCACCGTGACGCCCTGCTCCTGCAGGTAGGCCCCGGCCGGCGATTTTGGCTTGATCGAGCCGGCGGGACTGATGTGGTCCGTGGTCACCGAGTCGCCCAGGATCAACAGCGGGCGAGCGCCGCGAATCTCCCCGATGCCGTCCGGCGTCATCCGGAATTTTTCGAAATAGGGTGGCTCCTGTATATACGTTGAGTTTTTATCCCATTCATAGATAGTGCCTATGGAGGACGGGATCTCGTCCCACAGCGGATTCTGCTGGGCAAAACCGGCATACATGCGCCGGTAGGACTCCGGATCGAGCGAAAGGCTCATGAACTTGCGTATCTCATCCATCTGCGGCCAGAGGTCGCTCAGGTATATGTCCCTGCCCTGCGCATTCTTCGCCAAAGGCTCGCTTGTCATGTCGATATCGACGCGCCCGGCGAGGGCAAAGGCAACGACCAGCGGAGGGCTCATCAGGAAATTCGCCTTGATCGACTGGTGGATGCGAGCCTCAAAATTCCGGTTGCCGCTCAGGACGCTGGCAACCACCAGGTCGTTTTTCGCAATCAGATCTTCTATATCCGGATTCAGAGGTCCGGCATTTCCTATGCACGTTGTACAACCATAGCCCACGACATTGAAGCCGATCCTGTCGAGGTATGCCTGCAGTCCGGCCCTCTCCATATATTCAGTTACAACGCGCGAACCGGGAGCCAGGGATGTTTTCACATAGGGGGCCGGGGCGACGCCGAGTTCTACCGCTTTTTTCGCGATCAATCCCGCGGCGATCATGACACTCGGATTGGATGTATTCGTGCAGGACGTGATGGCCGCGATCACCACGGAACCGTGTCCCAAGCACGCGCGCCCAGCCTGCAGAACACTCCCGGACATATCCACTGCATCCGGCATAGGCCGGTTATTGATCATCTCGGTCTCGGTCCAGATGCTGGTGTCCTGTGCGCTGGTGTCGTCTTTGCCGGCCGGAATTGTTACGGCAGCCTGTTCTCCCCCGCCAGACGACTTTTGATTATCCGGCCGGGTGCCGCCCTTTATATCCAGCAAAAAGCCCCGTCCAAGATCAGATGCCGTTTTGCCATAGCCGCCTTCACTCGCCGACAGCGTCAGTATCTGCCGGATGTCCTGTTTCAATCGCCACAGCGGAATCCGGTCCTGCGGACGCTTCGGACCCGCCACGCTCGGTTCGATTTCCTCCAGATTGAGTTCGATCGATGCGCTGTACTCCACGCCTTCGCTTTCGGTTGCGCCAAACACCTGCTGGGCTTTGTAGTAATTCCGGACCACATCCACTTCGTCTTTTGTCCTGCCCGTATCCCGCAGATAGGAACACGTCTCTTCGTCCACCGGAAACAGCGCAAGTGTGGCGCCATACTCCGGCGCCATGTTGCTGATGGTCGCTCTGTCCGTGACCGGAAGCAGGACAACACCCGGCCCGTAAAATTCGACGAATTTTCCGACAACTTTGGTTTTGCGCAGAAGCTCTGTGACATGCAGGACAAGGTCCGTTGCCGTCACTCCCTCCCTGAGTTCGCCGACCACGCGCACGCCAATGACGTCGGGAGTCAGAAAATACACAGGCTGTCCCAGCATGCCCGCCTCGGCCTCAATACCGCCAACTCCCCACCCGAGGACGCCGAGGCCGTTGATCATCGTTGTATGCGAGTCGGTACCGACGAGGGTATCCGGGTAAAAGAGTCCCTGCCTGTTTTGAACAACTTTGGCAAGATATTCGAGGTTCACCTGGTGGCAGATGCCCACACCGGGTGGGACCACGTTGAATCCGCGGAAAGCCTGCGTGCCCCATTTCAAGAACCGGTACCGGGCGTAATTGCGCTGGATCTCCATGTCCAGGTTGAGACGCAGGGAGTCACTGCTGCCAAAATAATCTACCTGAACGGAATGATCGACAATCAGGTCCACAGGCACGAGCGGCTCGATGATGCCCGCCTTGCCGCCCAGACGTTCAACAGCGGACCGCATGGCGGCCAGGTCCACAAGCAGAGGCACGCCGGTAAAATCCTGCAACAGAATGCGAGCCACGACGAAAGGGACTTCATCCGTCCGCACCGATTTTGCTCCCCAGTTCGCGAGCCTGACAACATCCTCTTCCCTGATGCGCTTGCCATCAAAATTGCGCAGAACGGATTCAAGCAGCACGCGGATGCTGAAGGGCAATCTGGAGACGGGCCCCACGCCCATTTTTTCCAGTTGCGGCAGTGAATAGTACTCACCGGTTCCGCTTCCCGGCACGGGGAATGTCTGCAGCGATTGAAATAAATCGTGTCCCATGATGAACCTCAAATAACACGTTGTCCGTCGTACGGCCGTCCTTTACTCAACAAATTCCATAATACCGCGCAACATGTTGCCATGCCAACCAAGCGTGAAAAGTGGCTCTGCTGCCATCATGGATTTCGAAGTTTGGGATTCATATGTTGATCCAAGTCAACTAATCACTCTGTCTTGGCCGCTGCCGCGGCCGGATGATTTTAACCCGGCCTTTCAAGGCCGGATATGAGCGAAGCCCAATTCGGAGCGTCGCGGTCAGCGACGCTTGATTTGAGACTGTCTCAGAACTCAGGATTTGGCGCCTTTCAGGATTCGGCGCGATAGCTGTGCCGGCTGCGCACTGCGGCTCCCGGGACAGAAACGCTGATCACCAGTGAATGCGCGGCGCCGTCCAGTTTCTCAGGATAGAAACCAAGCAGGTATTGTGAGCGAAGCTCTTCGGAGATCTGCTTGAATATGCCGTCGAGATCCTTGATGTCGCTTGCATACAAGCGGCCTCCGGACAGGTCTGAAATTTTTTCCAGGAATTCCGCGGCTTCTCTTTCCTGCTGTTTCCATGAAACGCTTGCATCTCCCCGCCGCGGCTTGATGCCCAACAGTTCCTTCATCAATTCCTGTGGATCGACGCTGTAAAAAATGGAATAGATCGGGGTGTTGGAGGATGCGACAACGTTGAGAAGATCCTTCGCGGACAGACGGCTTCCCTGGTCTCTTCCATCGGTAAGCAGGATGATCGCCTTGCGGCCGGTGGCTGTCCGGAATCTTTTCTGCACGATTTCCCGGACCGCATCATGCATTCTTGTATAGGCGCCGCCGGCTTCCGCCCGCTTGATTGCCTCCTTCAACTCACTCCCGTCGGAACTAAGCGGACACAGCACCTCCACATCAGAGTCAAAGCCGACTACCATCGCAAGGTCCCGGGGACGCCTCTGTTTGAGAAACTGATTTGCGGCCTTTTTGATCTTTTTGAGAACAGTTTTTGCGCTCTGGCTGGTATCGATCAAAAGAGCTATCTTCACCGGATCTTCCGACGTTAGGAAAAGCGAAACCGGAACTTGCCGGCCGTCGTCAAAAAGCTTGAATGCGCCTGCAGGCAATCCGTTCACGAACCTCCCCTGTGCATCGCGCACAACCACAGGCACGGTAACCAGCGCACTCTCAACCTGGATTTTGGGAGTGTCCCATGCTTCCTGAGATACTGCACCGGCCCCATGGCAAAAAAAGCCGCCTGCTGTGAGAGACAGCAACCAAAGCAAACATCGTTGAGAATTGCCGTTCATTCGTGAAGCTACCCCGTTTCAGTCTTGACAGTCTGCATTCTCATCAACCGCGCCCGCGTGTATGGGATCAATCCTCCCGCATCGATGATCGCGCGTCTCGCTGCCGGAAGAGACTGGAGGACGTAACTATTGTTGGATGTGATATTGCGCACCTGATCGACTGTGATTTTCAGTTCATCCCCCTCCTCTGCCTCGAGATTTGGACACACCAGGACCTTCAAACCAAGGTTCACCGCGTTCTGCAAAAATATCCGCCCGAATCCACGCGCGATGACTACGAGTTCATGGCCTTTCAAACAGGACGCAGCCTGTTCACGGGACGATCCGCAGCCAAAATTGGAGCCTGCCATCACGACGCTTCCCGGTTCGATCTCCCTGTTTCGCAGTCGCAAGTTGAATGCGGCAAGATCGGCAAATGCATACTGGGGAGTCTCGCTCGGCAACACTGTAGCCATATAGCGGCCCGGATAAATCGCGTCGGTGGAAATATCGTCGCCCAGTTTCAAAACGACTCTCGCAGACGCTGCGTACCCATCGCTTCTCTCGATTGAAACCATTACTTGCCTCCCGGATATGTGATCACACCCGCGACGGCGCTCGCGGCCGCGACTTCCGGTGAACACAGATAAATTTGCGAATTCGGATTCCCCATTCTCCCCGGAAAATTCCGGTTGGTGGTGGACAGCGCCACTTCCCCGTCTCCAAGGGCGCCCTGATGCACGCCGAGACAGCAGCCGCAGCCCGGATTCATGATCACGGCGCCCGATCGCGCCAGATCTTCCAGGATGCCGTCACGAAGCAGGCGCCTATAAATTTTCCAGGATGCTGGAAATACCAACACGCGCACATGCTGCGCGACTTTTTTGTCTTTCAGGACAGCGGCTGCGGCTGCGACATCGTCATAACGTCCGTTCGTGCACGATCCGATGACGACCTGGTCTATTCTCGTCCCTTCGCGTTCCCGCACCGCTACGACGGCGTCAACGGAATGCGGGCATGCAAGTTGCGGATCGAGATTTGTAATGTCCACTTCCAGGGTTTGGACATAGAAAGCGTCCGGATCGGGGGAAAGCAGGCGGATTTCGTCGGTAACTCCGGCCTCCTCCCGCAGATACGCAACCGTTTCTTCATCGGCAGGCACAAGGCCACAGGTCGCTCCGGCTTCGACCGCCATATTGCATAGAACGAGCCGCCCCGAGGTCGGCATCCGACGGATGGATTCCCCATGGAACTCGATCACTTTAAAATTGGCTCCCTGAGAAGACAACCTCCCGATGACATGAAGGATGAGATCCTTTGCTGATACGAATTTCGCAAAAGCTCCGCGAACTACCACCCTAATTGTTTCCGGGACCTCCACGTTCAGGGCTGTTCCGAGAACCCACACACTGGCCATTTCCGTGGCGCCGATGCCGAACGAAAAAGCGCCCAGGGCGCCATGTGTCGTCGTATGACTGTCCGCTCCGACCACGACATTTCCCGGCCGCACGTACCCGTTCTCCGGCAATATCTGATGGCAAATACCCCCCCGGTCTCCCCGCACGTCGTGAAATTTGGAGATTCCCTGCTGCGCGACAAACTCCCGCACCTTCTTCTGATTGGTCGCAGTCTTGCTGCTTTCTGCAGGAACTCGGTGATCGAAAATAACCGTAACCTTCGAAGGGTCCCAGATTTTAGGCGCAAGCGCCGTCCCTTTAAAGATATCCAAGAATTGATTTATCACCAGCGCCGTATTTTCGTGTGACATTGCCAGGTCTACAGCCGGTTCCACGATTTCGCCTGCGC
>JAEAME010000917.1_pt1 | contig 24434 bp, 19 predicted proteins | sample 8958731 | NCBI WGS metagenome assembly JAEAME01 (sample SAMN16933194, study PRJNA681113) | bioreactor sludge metagenome | isolation source: anerobic bioreactor sludge (Control) | place: India:Bengaluru | collected 2018-10-24 | reverse complement strand
ATATGTCTGCAATGTCACGCGCGACGGCCGCATTACTTATTTTGAAAGGCTGCTCCGTCGCTAACGAAAGCCGGTCTTATCCGTTTGTGAACAAAGGCACTCCGGAACGGCATAGCCTGTATGGGTCCCACGGCCCAAGACCGTGGATTTGGCTCGAATTAAGCTTGATGTTTATCGAGTAAGTATCTAATTGCCGCAGCGGTAAATATCCATGCCCGCGATTTCAGTCTCAAGGCGGCAGTGGGTCTCCACGTAATGGCGTAGGATGGGATAGTTCTTAAGCGGATACCTCCCGAAGTCATGATAGTTGCCGGGAGAGGTGTCGATGATGAGCTTCGGCTTATTGCGCTCGAGATCGGCCTTGAGCATCGGCCAGGATTCGGGCGCCGCAACCCAGGTGGTATCTGAGCGGTCCTTTTCGTTAGGATCGTTGCCGGGCTTATAGCCGGTTTGCATGGTGGTGAAGACGAAGCGCGTCGCCGGAATCCGCTCGGAATATACGTATACGGGAGGAAACCAGCCCCATACAAATATCCTGTCCGAAGGATTTGTGTGCGCCTTGATATATTCCGCCGCCGGACGAAAATCCTGCTGCGGATCGTTCCAGGCGTTGGTTGCGTTTTCCGATGAGAGCGTCATGCCGAAGAAGACAAGGGCCGGGACCAAGGTCAGGAACACGATAGCAGCTCTCCAATATTTCGCGCGCAGGCCGCTGTTTTCGGCGAAATACCGCGCGGCGCCCAGAGCCGCAATCAGGCAGAGCGGCGGCAGGATCTGAATGAAATAATGGCTGTACATCCGTTTCCCCACGAGGGTGGCGGCAATGCTGGAAATCAGCCATAAAACCAGAAAGAGCGGAAATGGGGATCGCTCCTCGTTCGGGCCGGCGAAAACGGCCGAGGTGTGTTTTATCCAGAGAACGCCAAGAACCCATAGGAGGATCGTGGAAAGAACGAATGGTATGAATTCAACGACGATCTGGGACATGAAGCTGAGACTGCCCGAACCCATGCTGATGTATCTTTCCGAATAAGCAAAGCACCAGAACAGGGCGTCGTCGAGAACGCCCCAGCGATAAAAAAGCAGTCCGGTAAAGGCAGCCGGCACGACAAATCCCGCTCCAAACAGAGCGCCTGCCTTCAGTGAAGGCGCCAGTTTTTTCCTTCCATAGAGCAGCATTGCGAGGAGAAGGTAGAGCATCGCCGCCCCAACCATCACACCCCCGACCTGTTTGATCAACAGCGCCAGCCCGGCGGCGGCTCCGGACAGAAAATAGAGATACGGTTTCCCTTTGGATTCGGCTTGCCAAAACAGCAGGGCGGCGAGCGCGTAAGGCAAAGCCATGAAAATTTCAGAGTTGGCCGCCAGCATTCCCGAATAAAGGGCGGTAGTAAATATCAGATAAAACGCCACCGCGGCCAGGCCCGCCGCCTTGCCGCTTATTTTGGAGGCGAGAACACCCAGCACAAGCGCGGTCGCAAGCGTCCAGAAGAACGCCATCATGCGAACGCCCAGGATGCTGTATTTGCCGAAAATGAGAAACGACGCGTAGTAAATGCCGAAGAGGGCGGGAGGCTTGTTATTCGCAGCGGCATCGGCATAGGGCAAACCGCCGTTCATAAGCGTCACGGTGTTTGCCGCGTGCGACGCCTCGTCAACATGGGCGGGATAGAAAAAATAGTAGGGAATCCTCAGCAGGAAACCAAAAACAACAATAAGGACGAATAGTCCGATCCGCTTTTTTTGTGAGGTCATGGGAGATTCATTCGCGCAAGCCGTTCCTTCAGAACCGCCGAAAATGAGGGACGGCAAAAGGATAAAACCGTTAGCCGTGAGTTCTTTGTTTTTCCGCAAGATAAACCAGCAAGCAAACATTCTTGCTTAAGAACTCGGCAAATTCAAGATTTCCAATAATGCCGCTCGGGATTGAACCGTGCCAATCAGGGAGCCTGCCATACCACGGTATCATCTTTTCCCAATAAGGTCAGGGATGCGGCAGATCTGGCGTGCGCCGTTCCTTTGCCCGAAGCTTTCCCATGATCCGCACGGCCTGTGATAGCTTTGAACTTCTCCGCATCTCTTATCTTCAGCGAACTGGAAGTCAGGAGCGTATCGGCTTCCCCTTTCTGAAGGAAAATATGTTCAGGCCGCATGGATAGCATCCCGCCGTCATCCATCAGCACCATGATGGACTCATCAAGCATGGATCCCATTAGGCCAGCCGCGTTTTTAAACGCAATCGAGGCTCCTATCTCACGGACGACAAGGTCAAACCTTGGCACGCCGTCCCTGCTGCATATCATTCCCTCCGGCCTGATTTCCGTGGAGTACCTGCCCCCCAGCGAAATTTCCGATGCGGTTATGGTAGCCTTTTCAGCCTCACGCCCCGACCTGGCGCTGAAGACAAGGGACCCGGGAGTGAGTTTCGCACTCATGTCTCCATCACTCAATACTATTTCCCGCGCTTCTATCCGCTCAATCCTGCTTTGGGTCTTTTGGGGAAGGACCTGCCCCATTGTCATCAATGCCCCCAGGCACAGGCATAGTCCCAGCACTATTGCCTTCATTCTCTTGTTCTGTTTCTCCAGGTTCTCGATTCTTTCAAGCAATGGATCGGTCATGGTGCTCTCCCATACACATGGCATGAATCGGCTTATTGTAAGCTTGGACCACCCTTCATCCTGATACCAAATACGATTGCGGATTTCGGCCGCAATCCGCAATTCTAAGCCAGCAGGTTTTGCGCCCTGATCAGTCTGTTCCGGACATCGACCCCATTGGGGCACCGGACGGCGCAAGCGGAGCAATCGCTGCAATGAACGGCGCGGATTTCATCCGGCAAACGCGCAAAATTAAGGCGCGCCTGCCGGGAATCGCCCGCAAAATCGTTGTAGGCCAGGTATCGCAATTCATCGGCGACCGGAATTCCTTTCGGGCATTTTCCTTTGCATTCATAGCACATCCGGCAGTAGAGCGGGCGGATCTCCTCGTTGCGCGCAAACAGCATTCTCTCGTCCTGAGGAGTATACGGCTCCGTCATTGCCCGGAAGTTCATCTCGACCTCGTCCATGTTTTTTGCATAGGGTACGGTGGTCGATATGTCGGGATTCAGCAGCACCCACTTGACGGCTGCCAGCGGCCCCTCGTTTGTCAGCACCCTCCTCTCTTTCGGGGGAGGCATGAATCCGGCCATAGCCATCGCCACAATCACTTTCATCGCCACCACCCCGATTCCCGCTTCATTCAGCCTGTGCAGGGCTGCATTGCGGTCGGAGCCGATTGGGTAGCTGTAGGTGGTTTGCACGACATCGTGCTTCCCGAGCTTTATGATCTTATCCACGACGGCATTTATATCATGCGTGCTGATGCCGATGAAACGCGTCTTGCCCTGCTTTTTGAGTATTTCCTGGGCTTCGACCGCCTCGTCTGTTATCGAATCCGGCGTGTCCCTGCCGTGCAGATGCCATATGTCGACATGATCCGTCCTCAGCGCCTTGAGGCTCTCATCCATTTCCCTGAAGACTTCCGCTTTGGTCATTCCATCGGTTTTACTGGCAAGAATGATCTTGTTTCTCCTGGACTGGAGAGCAGCTCCGGTGATCTCTTCGCTTTTGCCCTTTTCGTAAGTGCGGGCGGTGTCGAAGTAGTTGACCCCCAAGTCTGCGGCTCGGACCAGGACGGCGGGATCGGGGATAAGGCCGACGCCGCAGCCGACGCCGGATACTTTCAGGCCGGTCCTGCCGAGTGTCCGGTAGACCACCGCGCCACCGGGCCGACCAAAGGATTCCGGGGAACGGGAAGCAACGAGTCCCGCTACGGGCAAAGCGAGCCCGGCCTGCAAAAATTTCCTGCGCGACGAATCAAATTCCATGAAGCGCTCCTTTCAGGAAAAGGCCTGAAGCCCTAGAGTGCGGATATCAGTCCTGACAGGCCGAGAAATTCCACCTTGACCGGACCATAGGACCGCTGGAAAGGTTGTTTTACGTCCTGGGCGACAACAAAATTCTCTCCGCCGGGATACTCCGCCCGGAACGACCGGAGGTTTACCGCATCGAAATTCGCCGAGGACCATTTGCACTCAATGGCCATCGGCGGCTTGCCCGACGGTGCCATGACGAAATCCACTTCATGGCCACGCTTGTCTCTCCAGTAGCGGATATTCCGGGACTGCAAATGCGCAAACAACTCGTTCAGGACAAAATGCTCCCACAGCAGTCCCATGTCTTCTCTTCGCAGTTCATTCCAGCCGCGATAGCAGCAGACGAAGCCCGTATCAAAAGCATAAACCTTGGGTGCGGCAACGATTTCTTTCGAGCGCCGGGTGTTGAATGGCCGCAATACGTGAACAATAAAAGTGGATTCCAGGATGCCGAGGTAGTTGGCGATCGTTCCCCGGCTTGCCTCGCAATCGCGCGCGTATCGGGTTGCTTCAAACATACCCCCACTCCGGATTTGCAGCAGCTCAAAAAATCTCAAAAACGAGTGACGCTTTTCCAGCCGGAAGAGTTCCTGGATGTCTTTAGCCCAGTAGGCATCCGTCCACTCCTGAAACAGCCGTTCCGGAATTTGTTTTTCCAGGAAAAAGGGGGGGAGTCCGCCGTGGCGGAACCTGCGCTCCAGTCCCGTATGTCCGAAGTCTTCAAGATCTGCGGCCGTCATGGGAGTCAGCCACAGCTCGCTTTTGCGTCCGGCCAGGCTGTCCCGGAATTTTGCTGAGGCGCCCAAAGTCGAAGAGCCGGTGGCCAGGATTCGGATGTCGGGATAATGGTCGGCGGCAATTTTCAAAAGCTCCGATGGATTCCCAAGTCGGTGGATTTCATCAAGCACCAGGCGCTTTCCACGCAGACCATCAAGAAAACCCTCGGGGTCCTCCATCATCCTTCGGACCCGCGGCAGCTCACAGTCAAAGTATTCTATGCCGGGAATGCTCCGGCAAAGGACTGTTTTCCCGACCCTCCTGACTCCGGACAGCCAGAGGATCGACCGCCGCTTCCACGCCGAATCGATCCGATTAAGCCAGAATTGCCTTTTAACCATATGTACACTATTTGGCATATAGTGCTACTAAACGCTAATTTACTTTCCTATAGTATCACAGCACACAAAAGCTGCAATCCTTTTCCTTTGTCACCATAACCAATAGGATTTGCGCGATACGGATTATTCCTCCCATTGATAAACCACGTCTCCAAGACCAAGCCCCCCGGTCGGGGAAGCTTCGGTGATGCTCATCTTCGCATCGAGAACCTTGACGGGGCCGAAGAAAGTCAGTGGATCGTGAGGACCGTCAAAAAACTGAACCGTGGCGACACCCTTGGTTTCCTTGCCCGGCGGCGGCATAAACGAGCTCGCATCGCCCGTTGGCAGATTGCAGCCGACACACACAAGTTGTGTTAGAGGAGGAACCGAAGGCGATGCGTTCGCAATTCGCTTAACCAGGTATGTGGGACCCATATCCGGCCATTTTACTTCGGGAGTAGAATTGGAATTCCTGAATTCGACCTTCATCAGCGGAATGCCGTTCTGGTCCTTCAGCTTGTTACAGGCGACGGTCCAGCCGGCAGCGGTCTGTGTCCAGACAATATCCGCCATTTTCTTTGGCCATCCCCAGACTTCCCGGCCGGTGATAAGTCCCATGTCGCTGTCAATATATTCGATGAGCGTAGTGTTGCCGGCCTTATCATTCCATTTTACGGCGGTGTTGATCGCGATCTCATGGACATTATAGCCTTCGCAGTCCGGGCTCCAACCCATCAGGAGTACACACAGATCGTCCTCGCTGCCTTGAGCCAGGGGCTTGGGAAGCGCCCGTTGGATGGCCCCCTTCGGCGCCTGACACAAAATTTGAATGCCGTACGTCTTGCCGAAATTATGCGGCAGCGGCGGATACGGCGGCGAAAATTCGGGCGAGGGAACAAAATTTTCCCGCGCAGGCTTCACTCCTTTATCTGCGGTGCTTTTCTCCGCTACGCCTTTATCCGCGACCGAGCACCCCGGCAAAGAGATTGTCAGAAACACGCAAATGCAGGCGACAGATAAAAACAATATATTTCGTTTCATGATTTAGTCCTCCTTTCAATGCAGGATTTCAGCTTATTCCGGGGCGCCAACAAACCGTATAAGTCCCGCGGTACAGCTGCATCGTGACGGAAATCTCGGATGCGCTCAGCATATCACCAAAAGAACCGGGATCCCCAAAAATGATTTAACCTGGCGGGCGCTTACAGTGGGACCGCGGCAATACCAGTTGGCCGCTCTGCAGCCGATCCAGGGCTGATACGCAACACTCTTGGCGTTAAAAGGCCGCCTTGGCTGGGACGGCCACAGTGTCAAGTGTGTCCCGTAGCGAGGTCTCTGCGGCAGGATACCTGCTGCGGATGTTAGCTATGGTCCATCCCCCATTTCGCAAAAAGCTGTCTGTAAATATCCGGCTGCGGGAAATCGGATTCCACCGCCATCTGCTCGTGCGCGAACATCGATTCTTTGTAGAATTTTCGCAATCCTTCCACGAAGCCCGTCAGTTTGGGAGTCGGGATTGAAAATATCATTTCTCCCGGCTGGGTCAGCGCCCGGGCGTACTCTCCGGGGTCCGGCAGGTTGATCCAATACTCGTTATCGAGGATCGGGTTCGTGACGCAGAATGCGCAGGATATGGGGAAGAAATTGGATCGGACACCGGGCTTTTCTTCCTCCTTCAATGACAAAAGCATGTCTCTCAGTTGATTGGTATCCGAATAGATCAAGACAAGATCCGGTTCGAACAAGGCAGATTTCAGCGGGCCGGTCAATATGCCGACGAACTTGCCGTGTTCGAAGCGCTTGTACTGCATTTTGGGATTGCCGGCCGGCATGTCCGGCATTTCAACGAGACCGTAGGCGAGCAGCGGGCCCAGGCACCAGTTGTCGCCTTTGAGCATTGCGACCGTCATCCGGTCTCTCCTGGAGAGACCAAAAACCTGACACTGGGCATAATGCTTATTCTTGTCTTTCTTCGGCCTGAAAGCGCCCTTCGGGATGTCCGCCTCGGATTTCAGCATTTTTACCGCGATCGGGGCATTGCGCAGAACCAGCAATCTCTCCAGCTCTTCTCCGAAAGCGTTGAACTCCTTTATTGTCGGCATGTTGTTTCCCTCCTGGTTTTTGGTTTCGGCAGGGGTTGCGGAATTGGCCGCTGTCCGGTTGCACACCGCCACAACCGCCGATCCGAGTCCCAACTCCAGAATATTTCGCCGGGTAAATAATTCTTTCATGGAATGTCCCTCTTTCTGTTTTGTTATCACCATTCTATCTTGAGTCCGGCGGGAAAAACATTGAATCCACATGGTTCAAGCCGCTAAAATAAAAGCCGATCGGTCGGCAATGATGGCATCCACTTCAGGTACCAACGGTATTGTTCCAGGTTTGGCACTCGACCAGTATCGCCAGCAGATCAGGCTTGATGAATCCTGGAAATATGAGTATGCAAGTCCGCTGTCGGAGATGGAAAGGGCCGCCATTGTGGCCCGTTTGCTCGATCGTCTGATTCGCAGCGAGCGTTTGGCTGATATCAAAGCGTTGCCGGCGGACTATAAAGACCGGCGGAGTCTTTTGCGCGGTTTGCTCAATATCCGTCCTCCTCTGCCGCTGGATAGCGGTTTTATCGATGACATTAATCGGCTATTGCAGGATGAAACAAACCGCAGCGAAATTGCAGACGGCGACAGCCTGCCGTTTGTCTCCGATACCATGCAGCAGTGCAACCCGGGGAAAAACGATCGGTTGATTTTGTGGCAAGGGGATATTACAAGGCTTAGAGTCGACGCAATCGTCAATGCCGCCAACGATCAACTGCTGGGCTGCTTTCAGCCGCTGCACAACTGCATCGACAATGTTATCCACAGTGCCACAGGCCCCTTGCTTCGCCAGGATTGTCGATCGATTATGGAGATACAGAAACACCGGGAACAAACCGGCGATGCCAAAATTACACGTGCCTACAACCTGCCCTCCAAATTTGTTCTGCACACGGTCGGGCCTGTCATCGGCAGAGAGGGTGTGAGAGATTTCCAGCGTCATCAATTGGCATCCTGCTATCGCAGTTGTCTTACCCTTGCCGACAAGCTGCCCAATATCAAGACCATAGCATTCCCCTGTATTTCCACCGGCGTCTTTAGTTTTCCAAGGGAGATGGCTACGGAAATCGCCCTTCGGACGGTGACTGAATGGCTCAGCGGCAATAGCCATCATTTTGAGCGCGTGATTTTCAACGTTTATCTTCAGGAGGATTTGGATGGCTATGCCCGGGCGCTGCAACGCTGAAACGATTGACGGCATCGCCCGGGCGATTCGCAGAAGCGAGTGCGTGCTGATTGGCGCCGGCGCAGGACTGTCGGCCGCCGCCGGCATCGATTATACCGATAAGGCCGCTTTCGCCAGAATTTTTCCCAAATGGGCAGAGAGAGGCTACAGCATGCAATACGAATTCGTCGGGGTCCATGATTGGGCGGAACCGGCGAAATGGGCTTACTGGGCAACCCACCTGAATTATGTTTTTTATCAATTCCCGCCAAGCCCGCTCTATCAAAAGCTTCACGCCATAATCCGGGATAGGGATTTTTACGTCATTACCCCAAACGCAGACGGCATGTTTATCAAGAGCGGCTTCGAAAAGGATCGCGTATTCCAAGCTCAGGGCAACTATGAACGTTTGACATGCACGATGTCATGCTCTCCGGAGACCTGGGATACCAAACCCTTTATCGATAGGATACTGGACCATATCGACTACGAAACCTTGCAGGTGGAGGATCCTGCTTTCCTGCCCACCTGTCCCCATTGCGGGGCGCCGCTATTTGTCGCCTTTCGGGCCAGGGAAGAATACCGGCAACAGGCTGCGAACTATCAGCATTGGCTGCAGGAGGCATTGGGCAGGACACTGGTTGTGATGGAGATTGGAGTCGGATTCAATACCCCGGGAGTCATCCGCTGGCCCTTTGAGCGCCTGGTGAATATCCATGATGATGTCTCCTTTTTTCGAATCAACTGCGATTATCGAGATTTCGCCAATACTGCCCGGCCCGAAATTCCGAACGAGATCAGATCCAAATCACTATCTGTCAATGCCGACGCCGGAGAGGTTATCGAAGCTTTGTATGATCGGCTGAAGGGAGAGGGAATTCCCGCAACGCACCCATGAGCGCCGGACGACACGTGATGCCCCGGATAATTCTACGGTGCTTGTCGAATCCATGCTGCCTCACCGGCAGAGCCGGTGGATCTCCCAAAGGATTAGGGCTCGAATTTGGACTTGCAGGCAGGGTATGATGGGCCGCAAACAGGAGTTGTTTTTAAGCATGTGTTTCCTCTGGAAAATCGGCTGTGAACCTGCGAAGAGCTGGGGGGGCAAACGCGTCGAAATGGACATGCTGCGGATTGCAGGCCGCAAATATCCCGGCCTGATCCGGAGCTTAGGCGTCCTGTAACAAAATCCGGAGGCAGCCGCAGCATCTGCGGAGCGCATTTTTCGGAGAGAATGGATGAATTCAGATAAGCCGCTGCTCGAAAACGCCTATACCCCTCTCGAACCCGGAAAGTCCTATAGCCCCCTGGTCTCCGCCCAGGCTTCCGAATCCGAGATCACCTGGCGTTCCGTGAGCTGGGGAATTTTCTTTTGCGTTATTTTCACGGTCGCATCTGCATACTCGGGACTCAAAGTGGGACAGGTGATGGAGGCGGCCATCCCGATTTCCATCCTGGCCATTGGCTTGGCCCGCATATACCGGCGCCGCTCGACAGTTCTGGAAAATGTCATTGTCACCGGCATCGGCGGAGTCTCCGGCAGCGTGGTCGCGGGCGCGATCTTTACGCTGCCGGCGCTATACATTCTCAATCTCGACCCGCATCCGGTACAGACCATCTTCATCTGCGTCGCCGGCGGCTGCCTTGGAGTCCTGTTTCTGATTCCACTCCGCCGTTATTTTGTTCGCGAAATGCACGGGCTATTCCCGTATCCGGAAGCCACGGCGATTACCGAAGTTCTCGTGACCGGAGAAAAAGGGGGATCGCAGGCGCGTCTGCTGCTCGAGGCGACCCTCATCGCCGGAGTGTATGATTTTTTCGTTACGACTTTTCAGATATGCAAGGAATTCATCGATTTTCAGTTTATTCCCGTCATGCGGCACCTGGCGGAGCATTCCAAAGTGGTTTTTCGGTTCGATGCGATCAGCTTTATTCTGGGCTTGGGTTACGTTATGGGCCTGCGGTCCTCCATGGTGCTCTGCGCCGGAGGAGTGCTTTCGAACTTCGTACTCGTTCCGCTGATCTGGATGATCGGCAGCCGCTTCCCGGACATCGCCGTCTACCCCGCCACGACATCCATCGCCCAAATGACGGCGAACGAAATATTCCGCGGCTATGTGCGATTCATCGGCGTGGGGGCGATCGCGACGGCGGGGATTTTCGGTATTATCAAATCTCTTAAGATCGTCTCCGGCTCCTTCGCAATTGCCGCGCGGGCTTTCCGCAGAGGACACAACGACGGGCTGGAGCGCACGGACCGCGACATCTCCACGATTACGATCCTCATAGGGATCATTCTCAGCGCAATCACCGTTGCAGTCTTCCTGGGAAAGCTCAACGCGTCCCTTCCGGTAGTCGCATGCGGCCTCGCGCTTACCGCGGCTTTTTCCTTCTTCTTCGCTTCCGTGGCCGCCAATTCGATCGCCACGACGGCGCGCAATCCCGTGTCGGGAATGACGATGCTTACCATCATTATTTCGGCCGTCGTGCTGCTCCGGTTCGGATTGTCCGGCACCACGGGTATGTTCTTTGTTATGGCCATCGCCGGGATGGTCTGCACGGCACTTTCAGTTTCGGGCCAGACAATCACCGATTTAAAGACAGGCTACTGGCTGGGATCCACGCCGGCCGCACAGGAGAAGGTGAAGTTCCTGGGAGTGATCGCGGCGGCCGCGGCGGCGGGATTGACGATCGCCATGCTGGCCCAGGCATACCAGTTTGGAGAGGCGGCCGCCGGAGATCCTCGAGTTGTCCTGCCTGCACCCCAGGCGTCGATCATGAAAGCTCTGGTCGAAGGATTCATGAGCCATCAACCGGTAGCCTATATCCTGTTTGGCGCGGGCGCCATGACGGCGCTCATCATGGAAATGCTGGGCGTACCCGCCCTGGTTTTTGCTCTGGGAATGTACCTGCCGCTGGAGCTGAACACGCCGGCCCTGGTCGGAGGTTTCATCGCGCATTGGATCGGCAAAAGATCCGAAAAGACCGGCGGCGCCAGGGGATCCGTCATTCGCGAACGCGCGGTGATCATTGCGTCCGGATTAATGGCCGGAGGTGCGCTGGGGGGCGTTTTGGGCGCGGCGCTTCGGCTTTTCCCGTGGTATGGCGAGGACAAGATCAAGACGCCCTTTTTTGACAATGATGCTTTATCTCAGAGCGTGTCCGCGGTCCTTTTTGTTTCATTGTGCCTATATCTCTGGTTCAACTCAGTGCGCCGCGCTAAGGAGGAGTAGCTATGAATCCAGTCCAGCAGCTTGATGATCTTGATCGTTGTGTTGCGGATGCCACACTCGGCATTGATACGCTTTGGGGCGGAGATGTCATGCACCATTCGGGAGAAGGACGGTTCGTTGCCGACTGCTGGTTTTCGGGCGCGCCGCTGCCTTCGGCCTATACGCATCCGGCTGCGGCCAGGCTTCGACAAACACGGGGGATTCAGGCACAGTCGCCGGACAGGGAGGCGATCGAGACCTATCTCGGCTCAATAGACGTGCACGGCGCGATACGCGGAATTGCCGACAAGACCGAAGCCTTGCCTGCGCGAAGGAGACGGTACCTCAAAGGCCTGGTGAAAAGCCTTGATGTGATGTGGGATCTGGCAATGGAGATCCTGGGCAAGGGCGAAGCAGTGCCCTACGAACGCTGCGTGCGGGCATCCACGGGCAGCGATCCCCAACCATCGAATCCTTCCGCAAAGCGGAAACGTGTCCGGGAACTCCTGGACCGGGCAGGATACCCGTCCTCCGGAAGCACGGAACTGCATGCCGCCGTCGATGCGTGGCGAAGCGACCGCATGATCCCTCGAAACTCGATTTCGGCTTTGAACCGCGCGTTCATCGCTGAATCCGACCAACTGGCTCAGAAAAACCTGCTTCCGTATCTGCCCAAGGCCCTTCACTCCGTGCCGCGTTCCAATATCCGCTTCTTCCCCATCACGGGATCCTACTTTTCCGGATCGATGAACTATGTGGGCCGAGCCCGCAAAGAGGATGGCAGCCCCGAGTATGAAGCGAATTATGAGATCAACAGCTCGCTTCAGATTTCAGTGCCCGAATTCCAGCTGCTTGTAAGCCATGAAATCGTTCCCGGTCATGTCACCACCTATGCGTTTCTGCAGAACCTGTATGAGCGGAAGAAGGTTTTTTTTGAGGCGACCGTGCTCCCCATGAACACGCCGGGTGCGACACTGCTCGAAGGTTTAGCGAACAATGCCATCCTGATCGCCCATGGAGTTACGGAAATCGATCAGCTTCCGGACACGGATATGCAGATAGGCGCGCTTCTGTCTTTGCTCCAGGATGATGCCAAGAATCAATCTTCCTACCTGATCTGGAAGGAGGGCGTTACGCAGCCTGAGGTAGCAGCGATCCTGCGGCATGACTATCTCGTCTCGCAAGAACGGGCGGAAAAGCTTTCCGGCGTTTGGGGGCACCACCCGCTGTTCGGGAGAATGTATCTGCCCTCCTATCGCGCGGGCACGGAAAAGGTGGCGGAGATGAGGAGAACATACCCGCCGGAGCGCGTTTTGCCTGCACTTTACGGCTGCAGGGGGCTGGTCGATATTCTCACTGTGGACACGGTGATCTGATGAGGCAAAATCACGAGCCGGAATCACTCCGAATTGCATCCCCGCGGCAGTGATCGGTCAGTGCCGCTCTCAGGTTCTCCGCCTGAATCTCCAGTTCCCGCAGCGCGCGGTCGAATGCCTCCAGATCGCCGGATTTCGCGGCGAGCTCGACGTCCACGATTGCGTTCATCGCCGGCTGCGCTCCGAGATAAACGACAGTGTTTTTCAACCGGTGCGCGGTTGCGCGCGCTGCGACCATGTCAGGCTCAATGCGCGCTTCTTTTATCGCGCGCAGGCATGTATCAGCTTCTTCAGAATAACTCCTGGCCATGTCGACAAAGAATTCGTATTTGCCAAAACACTTTTTTACGGCTTCTGCCAGGTCAAATGTCTGGGCCGCATTCTCCGGAAAGCCCTGTCTGCGGGATTCGCCTGATGCCTCATGTCTCTCCTCGACTGCAACCGTTTCGGGGGTCCCCTCGCGCGAATCGCCCTCGGCTTCCCCCAGAAGCTCTACCAGTTCGATAAACCGTTCGGCCTGGATCGGCTTGCTGATGTAAGCGTCCATGCCGGCGGCCATGCAGCGCTCCGCGTCCTCTTTCATTGCGTGCGCGGTCATGGCGATGATCGGCAAATGTGATTTTGCGGAATCCGGCATCGCGCGGATTGCGGCAGTAGCCTGAAATCCGTCCATAACCGGCATCTGGATATCCATCAGCACCACGTCATAGTCGCCCCGCGCAATCATCTCCAGCGCTTGCAGCCCGTTGCGCGCAATCTCTACGACGTGACCGCGTTTTGTCAGCAGATATTGGGCCACTTTTTGATTGGTCGGCGTGTCTTCAGCCAGGAGCACCTGAAGCGCCCGCCGACGGGGGAGCCGCACCGGAGACCGGCTGGTTTCGCCGACACCCACATCGATCGTCTGCGGAATATTCAGATTTACCGTAAAATAGAAAGTGCTTCCCTGATCCGGAAGGCTTTCGACACGGAGACGCCCCTTCATCAATTCCACAAGCTTGCGCGTAATCGTCAGGCCCAATCCTGTGCCCCCAAAGTTGCGGGTTGTGGAAGCGTCCGCCTGCGTGAATGGACTGAAAATCCTTTCCTGGTCTTCAGGCCGGATACCGATTCCCGTGTCCGAAACGGAAAACTCCAGCAGAACCGTCTCCGGCGTTTGTTCCCGGACATCGACGCGGACCGAAATTTTCCCCTCGTGTGTGAATTTGATCGCGTTGTCCACGAGGTTGATCAGGATTTGCCTGAAACGCAGAGGGTCTCCAATCAGCAAATCGGGCACATGGGCAGGGAGGCTGCAAATAAGTGCCAGTCCTTTTTCCCCGGCCTTGAGGCGCAGCGTTTTGATCACCTGTTCGACGGCTTTGTGCATGCTGAAAATTGTCGATTCCAGTTCGAGACGTCCCGCCTCGATCCGGGAGAGATCGAGGATTTCGTTGAGGATATCCAGCAAAACATCGGCCGAGTCCCTGGCCGTCTGAAGGTAATCCCGCACTTTGGGCGGCAGGTCTTCGGCCAGCGCCAGATCCGTCATACCGAGGATGGCGTTCATGGGCGTACGCAGTTCGTGGCTCATGTTTGCCAGGAACTGGGTCTTGGCGATGCTGGCCGCTTCGGCGGCTTTTCGCGATTCGATGTGCTGCAGCGCCAGCGACGTGATGAATGCCAACTGCTGAAGCAAGGCCTCGTCTTCTTCCGAAAAGACTTCGCCGCGCTCTTTGTCGCTGACGATGACGGATCCGGTGGCCTTGCCTTGAACATCGACGAGGCGCGCACCCATGAATTGCCGAGTCGTGCCGGGCAATTCGGCCAATCCCCACCATTTTGCGTGGCTTCGCAATTCTTGATCCGAAAGACGGATCGAAACCGGTTGACGGGCGGGATTAAGATAGATTTCGCTACCGGCCGAGGCATTCGGGAAAGGGTCTGCGGCTATATTTTCTTCGCGAGAGATGGCGCAGAAGCGGAATCTGCCCCTTTCATATCCGGCTCCCGAGCAGGCGATTCGGACTGAAGTCAGTGTTCGCGCCGCTTGCACGACGGTGTTCAGCAGTTCATCGACTTCCGTCTGCGCGGCGACCTTCGCCGAAATCCCGGCCAATAGAAGGTTCCGTCTGGCCGAACGGGCCAGATCCCTTTCCAGCCGTTTCCTTTCGACGGCGCGGAGGATCGTTTGCATAAGCTGCCGCGCGCCGGTTTGCCCTTTTATCAGATAATCCTGGGCGCCCTTGCGCACGGCTTCGATGGCGACGGCTTCATCTTCGAGACCCGTTAATACTATGATGGGAAGATAGTCCGCTGCCGCGTTTGCCCTTTCCAGGGTCGCCAGCCCCTCGCTGTCCGGCAATGCCAGATCCAGAAGGATCGCATCGATGGGGATCTTTCCCAGATGCCGCAACGCTTCTTCCATGGTGTCCGCATGGATTACATCCGGCGCGCGACGGACCTGCGACAGAGACTCCTGCAGGAGAAACGCGTCTGCGTCGCTGTCCTCAATCAAGAGGATACGGAGAATTTCCTCCATTCTAAAAACCTCGCATACAAATGCGCTTTGCCGTGCACCTTTGCCGCGTCAGGCCGCAGCACGATGATATGGTTCAGACCTCCAAGCTTAATGGACTGAGTAATTTTTGCCCGCATTTGGCCGGTTGCATATCCAGAAAGCATTAAAGCCATCAACATTTGCGCCCGCGACTGCTGCAATAAAAAGAATCGGTCATTGGTTAGCGGATCAATGCCTTCGCTCCATTTTAGCAATGTCGTTCTGTATCTCCTCCCACATGTGGCCATGCAGCGTGAGTTTCACGTGGCAGTTCGGGCATTGGAGTATGCCGCCTTCCTTCAAGGTTTCAATAACGAACTCATTTTTCTTGCCGCAGATGGGGCAGGTAACAGGCAGCAGTTCTTTGTTCACCGCATCCTCCTTTTTGCTGCTTCTATTTAGCCTTCCGCGCTATATCGTATATGAGGATCAAGGAGTTGCGCGCTTTATTGTAGGCCGCCTTCTTTTCGAGAGGTAGATCGTCTGTGGTCCCTTCGGAGAAGCCCAGTTCGAGGAACCAGTCTGCCGTTTGGGTTGTAAGCAGGAAGATCTTTTCCAGATTGAGACTTGCGGCTTTCTCAAGAAGGAATGTGACGAGCTTTTTGCCGATGCCGTAGTTTGAGTACATCTTATCCACCGCAATGCCCGCGATCTCGCCTCTTTTATCCGGGAATGCGTGCAGGGCTCCGCAGCCATGAAGCGTGCCATCCACCTCGTATAGCGCATAGTCGGAGATTTTCGGCTCCAGGTCCTCACGGCGGCGAGGGATTAGCACATTCTCCTTAACGAACGGCCTCATGATTTTGAGTATATCCGGGATGTCGGCATGAACGGCTCCGCGGATATTTTCGTGCGGATCCGCATAAATCATGGTTCCCAGGCCACGGTTGGAGAAGATCTCTTTTAAAAGCATCCCGTCCTCCCGACCGTCGATGACGTGAACCCGCTCGATGCCTGCCTGACATGCACGGTACGCGAGTGAGACGATTTCGTACTGGTTGTTCCTCTCGAGTTTTTTGTTGAGTTCGAGAAAGCTTTTTGCCTGCGGCGCCGTAAGCTGGGAAATAACGTCATCGGGAGTGACATCCAAGCCGGCAGGTATTTCAAAACCTCCAGTCGATATTCCGCCGAAATCGGTAATAAAAAACAGCTTGGATGCATGCAGTGCCGAAGCTATCGTGAATGCCAGTTCCGAGGATGAGATATTGTAGGGCTTTCCCGTGCCCGACCAACCGATGTTGGGAAAGATGGGAATAAAGCCTTCGGAAAGCAGGTCTTCAATTATGCCGACCTTGATTTTTTCTGTTTCGCCCGTGCATAGATAATCGGTACCTTCGATGACGCCAAGACGGCGCGCTTTTACCCAGTTACCGATGATGGCGTCGCATTCGTCTTCGGACAGCAGCGTCATGATACGGTTGGAGACATCGAAAGCCGCCATTTCGACAAAGGGCATGGCCTCGGGGGGAGTAACTCGTATCCCGCCTACCGTCGGACAGGCTATTCCTGAGGATGCGAGGAGTTCGTCGATCCTTTTGCGCGCCCCGGGCACAATGGCAATCCTGATGCCCATTCGCTTCAGAAGCACGATGTCCTTGACAAGCAGGGGGAAAAAGGAATGGTCCAGGAGTTCTCCCTCAATGCGAATCACAAAGGTCTGGCCCTTGAACCTGTTGATGTATCGGAACGCCGTTCGGATGGTGTCCACCTGATCGTGCAAAGAAGTAAGATCGATATCCATGTCTGCCTCGCTTGCTAAAGAACTTAGTGCGAGGGCCGGAAATAGTCAATCAGAGGAAGCGCTTAAATTGCTATTCCATCGGCCTGATTTCGATGTAAAATTCGCTGTTTATAGTTTGAAGAAGCTGAGTCGTTTGGGGGTTGTCTTCGAACCAAACCTGCCGTCCTATAGTTAGCTGACGACGGCAATGAACTTGAAACGGCTCAGAGCAAGAAGTATGCATTGCTTAACTGATATTTTAGAGGAATCGATTCATGGCTAAGAAAACACCGTCCGAAAGAAAAACTCTGACAGGCGCTCCCATCAATCCACTACCAACCGGCGTGCCCTACCAAACGGTTTCCCTTTGTCCGGAATGCTCGGCAAAACTGGATGCGAAAGTGCTTGAAAAGGACGGCAAGATAATCATGGAAAAAACTTGTCCCGAGCACGGCTTCTTCAAAGACGTGCTCCTTTCGGATGCCGAGTATTTCCACCGCATGATGGCATGGAACCGCGACGTCGGCTGTGGGGTTACCAACCCATTGGTCACGGACGCCAAAGTGTGCCCCGATGATTGCGGATTGTGCAACCTGCACGTCAGCCATCCCGTGCTGGCCAACGTGGATCTGACCAACCGCTGCAACCTTTCCTGCCCGATCTGCTTCGCCAACGCGAATGTCCAGGACTACATATACGAGCCCTCCTATGAGCAAATCGTGCAGATGCTGAAAACGCTGCGCGATTCCCGGCCCGTCGCCGGGCGTGTCGTTCAGTTCGCCGGCGGAGAACCCACGCTGCACCCCGACTGGTTCCGGATTCTGACGGCAGCCGGCGAGATGGGATTCTCCCACGTGCAGTGCGCCACAAATGGCCTCAAGTTCGCCGAGGATTCATTCGCGGAAAAGTCAAGAGAAGCGGGACTTCATACGCTCTACCTGCAGTTCGACGGCATCGACCCGGCGCTGTACGAAAAGATACGCGGACGGAAAGACCTTTTGGACGTCAAAATGAAGGCTATTGAAAACGTCCGCAAGGCGGGCTTAAAAATCGTCTACGTCCCGACCATCGTGGGCGGGCTCAATGACGACCAGGTGCCGAAAATTGTCCAGTTTGCCCTGGACACCATTGACGTCTGTTCCGGCATCAGCTTCCAGCCGGTGGCTATCACCGGCCGCATCGACGATGCCGCCCGCGAAAAGATGCGGTTCACGCTGTCCGACCTTGCCAACGGTGTTAACCAGCTCGGCTATACCACCAAAGAGGACTGGTTCCCGCTCTCCTGCACGACCCCGATAACCGAGCTGATTCAGGCTTTGAGGAATGAACCTAATGTCATGGTCTCCTGCCATCCTCTCTGCGGCATCGGCACCTATTTCTTTGTGGACCAGAACAGGAAGCCGACGCCGGTCACTCGTTTTCTTGATATCAAGGGACTGTTCGACGATATCCAGAGGCAGGCGGACAAACTGAAAAACAAAACCACCTTCAAATCCCTATACAGCAACCTGAGCAAGTTCAGCCTGTTCAGCAGCGCCAACAAGCATTTCGATGAGAGCAAGGCTCCGGAAGGGTTGACGCTGACCAAGCTTGGGCAAACCATCGAAGGACTGCTCGACAAGAAAGCCGGCCGCGGGAAGAACGACGGCACCTATACATACAAAACGCTTATGGTGGCCGGCATGCACTTCATGGACTCGTATAACTATGAAGTGGAGCGCGTCAAGCGATGTGTCATTCACTATTCCGCGCCCGATGGGCGGCTGTATCCATTCTGCGCCTATAACTCCGGCACGGTCTTTCGTGACAAAATCGAGAAACAGTATTCCTGCTCTAAAGCAGAATACCGTCAGAAACGCGTGGTGAATATGGAGTAGTAGCTTCCTCTTTCAAGCCCGGCGTTTCTTCCATGTCACGATGTACATCCCGCTGAAAATGCAGGCGGCTCCGAATAACGTGTGGATGCCGATCCGTTCGTTAAGAGTCACCGTGCCGATGATAGCGCCAACAATCGGCGTGATGAATGAGAGCATCGAGACGGTTGTGACGTCGATGTGCTTGATGAGCCAATATAGTCCGATAAACGCCGGTAACGAACCCAAGATGCTCAAAAACAATAGGGCGAAAGGCGATTCCCCGGATTTACTCCAGAGGCAACGCCGAAGGCTGGCGCCCTGCGTAGCGGGTAAGGGATTTCCACCCAAAGTCACGGATACATTTCAGAGCCTGATCCAGATGCAAACCGACATGCCCCGGAGTGTGTGCATCCGAACCAAGGGTGAGCCGTTGGCCTCCCATCTCGCAGTACCACTGCAGAATCCGCAGATCGGGCATGAGGTTGTTGGCAGGTCTGCGCAAGCCGCCCGAATTCACTTCAAGAGATATCCCATGGTCGATACAGTTCTGGAGCACAGCCCGGATAGGTTTTTCGTAGCGCCGGGGATCGTATGACTTCCAGATCGGCCCTCCATTCCGCACCGGCACATCCATATGGCCGAGAATGTCGAATTGCGGATTCCGGGTCATCTCTTCCAATTCCAGGAAATAGGACTGCATGATCCCATCGGCGCCCTTGCGCCTGAGAAGCTCGTTGTCGAACATTAGATCCTCGCCGACGTAATGCAGGGAGCCTATGACATAGTCATAAGGATACTGATCAAGCACTGCCCGGACTTCCCCTGGAAAGAGATGAGGCTCCCCGATCTCAATGCCGGCGCGCAGGACGAGCATGCCATCCAAAGTATCGCGGATATTTTCGAACTCTTGCCACCAGGCTCCGGGCTGATAAAAAACAGGCCTTGGCTCTCTCGGATGCAGATCGAAGTGTTCGGCCAGCCCAATCTCGGGAATGCCCTTGTGCGTTGCACTTTCGCACATGCTTCTCGCGCTGGCATTCGAATCGGAGGAAAAGCTGGAGTGTATGTGGTAGTCAAAAGGGATACATGCGCGCATCTCTGAATTTAAACACGAATTCAGGCGCCTTTGCAGCCTATTTCCGGTGGATATTGTGGATATTTGTGGACACCCACTTTTTTTACCGGCAAGCATGAAAAGTGGGTGTCCAGTGTCTTCTTTATACGCCCATGCAGTCCGTGGAAACCGTTATCTGTCCAAAGCCTAGACAAAGGAAGATGGGTGTCCACGATTTCTGGGTGTCTATGATTTGGCCGCTGCCGTTTGATCAGTGATTCGGAGATCTGTAAATAAGTTCCTTTTTCTGTTTCGAGACGCCAAGCGCAAGTCCCAAAACGCTGCCCAAGACGGCTCCAGCCGCCGTAAAAAGAGTAACTATAGCCCCATCGCCCATTATAAAATCACCTTTGTTGTTCAAAGCCGCGGTGGCCCCGATGCCCACACCGGCGAGGCCTCCAACTGCGGCTCCTGTCAAGGTTCCCTTTAAAACAGAGCGTCCGCGCAAAACATAGACACGAGAAACCTCTTCTGATGGCAAGACAACGGATTTGCCATTTTCGCTCAACTCCAGGGAATCATCCGTAACTCGCTGAAATTGTCCTTTGAAGCTCTTCCCAGAAGCGGTTTTCACAAGCGTGGGTTGCCCCGAAGGTATCGATCGCAGAGTATTCCAGTTTGAATTGAGGTCCTGGGCGGGCAAGATCGGCTGAACAAGCAAGCATAAGATAAGCAGCAGAGTAGTTTGTTTCATAGTGAAGCCCTATGGATTGGATTTGGGGCTACACTACACGAGACCCGGAGTCCAGGCAAATGCAAAATAGTAAAAGGGATTGGCCAAAAAACTGGCAGGGTTGCCGGCCTGCATGAACAGGTTCAGCCGGGCTGCAGAAGCGCGCTCCTGCAGCCCGGGATGGAGGCGGGATAAGCCTACTTCTTGGCTGCGTTGTATTCCTTCAGGAAATCCGCCTTCTCCTTGGCGAGCTGCTTCTGCAGCCACTCCGGATACGGGGATTCCTTGGGGCTTTCCCAGGTCTTCAGTTCGTGCATCCAGGGAGCCCTGTCGACAAACTCGTCATGGGCGAAAGGCACCGGCGGATGGCATACCCACGTTGGATCGAATTCGTTCTTAATCTTCAGCATCCATTCGTGGTAGTTCGGTCCATACTTCGGCCCGGTGAGGTACATCGGCTGATGGGGACCGATCAGCGCGGTGTAGAACCGATGATCGATATTCATCTTGGATGTTTCAAGGTAGAAGTGGTCGACACCCGTCGTATCTTCGTCCTGGTCCCAGTAAATCAGGAATTCGGAATAGCCCTGATACCCCAATTCGAAGCTCTGAAACCAGCCCGGATCACCGTGATCGGGCATAAGCGGAGGCGTATACTTTTTCTTGAGCTCCGCGTAGACCGGCCCGTGTTCGGTTGCCTGCTTCATGGTCTCGATGACATAGTCCACCGAAACATACGAGCCGCACATCAGCCACATTCCGGCCGAATCCGCGTTCTTGATCCAGGATTCGTCGCTGGGCTTTGTCGGCCGCGGTTGGCCGCCCAGTTCCATCATGATGTCGTTGAGCACGTTTTCGTCGTACGTCAGCTGTTCTTCGTTGGTGTAGCCTATGAGCAGCACGCGCACGATATGGAAGTCGGCGACCGTTTTCTCGTTTTCCTTCAACCACATATCCCAGAACTCCTCCTTGCATTCCGCTTTCGCGATCATGCGCCAGAAGAGGGGAACCTTGGTTACCGCCCCGCCGATTTCGGCCTTGCCGATCTCGTACATCGATTTCACCTGGGCCGCCTTGCTCGGCATGATGTAGTTGATCCATTTCACGCGCTTTTCAGGCAGGGCTAGAGCGGTATTGGGAGCGATTCCCGTCGGCTGGAGTTTTTCGGGCTGGAACGGCAGCACCTTTACCGCCATTTTCGTCACGATACCCAGGCAGCCGCGCAAACCGGTGTAGCCGCGCAACAACCCGCGCAGGTCCGGACCGATGCCGTCGCCCCAGAACCAGTCGTCGCCGACAGCCAGCGATCCCATCTTCAGGATCTCGCCGTCCGGCAAAACCATTTCTGTTCCAAGGATGCGGCGATGCGGGAGGCCGATCCTGTGGCTTAGCGGCGACCATCCGTCGCCGATCAGATTGGCGATAACGGAGGCCTGCGCGCCGCCGCCGCCGATCACGACATATCCGCCGCGCCTCAGGCATTCTTCCTGGAACTGCGAGTAGATGACGCCGCTGCCGACGACGGCGAACCAGTGTTTTTCGTCAAACTCGAAATCGTTCAGGCGTTTGAGATCGACGAGAAGCTCGTTTTCCACATGGCAGTGGGAGCGGGGCCCGTAAAATCCCGTGCTGTAGGGCACATAGGGCACCGTGTACCGGTTGCAAATTTTGACGATCTTCTGCACTTCCTCGGTCGTTTTGGGCATGATGACTGCGCCGGGGACTTTGGTCATCACTCGTTCATAACCCAATCCTGCTTCATAGCCCGCAGGGCCGGACTGGTATCCCTGGCAAATCACCGGATCGTCCGAAAGATATTTGGCGCCCACAATAGCTTCTAATGCTTTATATGCTTCTTTAACAATGGCCATGTCTTCCTCCTTAAACTTCCAACGAAGCAAGAATAAGTTCCGAGAAGTCCATCACTTTCACCGCGTCACCGTCTGCTTTGACGGCCTGCGAAAAGTTGTTCTTGCACATGGGACATGCAGAAACCAGGACTTCAGCTCCTATTTCCTTCACCTCTTCCAACCGGTGCTTTGCTGAGGAGGAAGCCAGTGTTGGGAAGGCCTCTTTGGTTCCGCGTCCGGCCCCGCAGCAGAAAGCATTTTCACGGGTCCGGATCATTTCGACAAACTTGACTCCGGGAATCGCCGCGATGACATTCCGCGGCTGGGCATAGAGCCCCTTGGTACCGCGACGTCTCTTCAGCGCGGGCTTCACGGTCCCCATCCATCCGCGCTCGCCGCTCCACGGCGTCCACGGATCGGCCAGACGGCTGATGCTGCAGGAATCGTGGTAGGTCATACGCACGTTGACCGGCTTCGTCGGTTTTAAAGCTCCTTTCTTGAGCGCTTCATCCGCAAACTCGGTGAGATGGATGACCTTGAAAGGCAGATCTGCAGTGGCGATATTTAGGAGCTTCGGGTACTCGACTTTCCACATCCTGTAGCCCTCGGCACAGGACAGCAGAACGGTCTTGGCGCCTGTGCTCTTCACCATTTCGATGTTCCGCTTCGCCAGTTCACGCGCTTCATCCAGCATGCCGACCGACTGCAGCGTGTTGCCGCAGCACCATTCGTCGGGCATCAGCATGAAAGGCGTCCTGGTCGCATTGAGGATCTTGGCGGTCGCCTGGGCGATCTCCCTGTTTGTGTAGGAGGCCGTGCAGCCCACGAAATAGAGGAGATCGGCCTTCTGCTCCACTTTAATGTCGGGAGTCAGCCACTTTTTCCTGTCTGAATGCGCTGCGCCGAACAGGTTGTGGTTTTTGGCGATATTCTCGGCGAGCTTTTTGTGGGCAGGCAGCGGGCCCGCGCCATCCTGGACCGCTTTTACTCGCATGGCTTCCAGGGAGAGCTCGATTTCGAGGTCGAGGTTTCTCTTGCAGCCTACATCGCAGGCGCCGCACAGCGGATCTGCATAAACGACTTCCAGCAGCGTCGGAGTCCAATCGAGTTTCCCTTCCACCATGGCATGGCCGATTCGCATCTTGCCGAAGGCGCCGTAAGCATCGAAATCATTCCAATAGTTGCTGGGGCACCTTGTGCTGAATTTGACGCCGGGCATATAGGTGTGCTCCACCCAGTAGCAACCTTTGCACTTGATGCACCGGCTCATGTCGTACTTGTAATTGCTTAGATCAGTTGTTTCCAAATTTACTTTCGTCGTTGGCATCGTCGCCTCCCTAAAAGCACAAATTGCCCGGATTCATAATGTTGTTGGGATCGAATATCTTCTTCACCCGCTTGAGTGCCGACACATAACCGGCGGTCCGTTCATAGACCATCGGCGCCAGATCGCCATAGGGCCTGGTAAAGAGAGCACCTTCGTTCATCAGTGCCCGCGCAGCATCTTTGTACAAGGCCGCGATCCGGGCCTGCGCCGAGGCATCCTTGCCATTGTAGAAAAATGTGAATTCCACCTGGCACGCACGGTTGTGCTCGATGGGCTGGATATAGCTTCCTATGTCGGCGACCGGGTAGCCGTGTTTCGGGGCGACCGCTTCGACAATCTCAACAAATTTCTGGGACTTTTCCGGCCTCGCGATGAAGAACAGGCTCTGGGACGCTCCCTGCCATCGATTCTTCCAATATGGGCCTTCCGCAGGCCAGGGATTCCGGAGCAACGAGAGCATCTTGTCTCCAAATCCCGGGAATCCAGGGAG
>JAEAME010000916.1_pt1 | contig 24471 bp, 19 predicted proteins | sample 8958731 | NCBI WGS metagenome assembly JAEAME01 (sample SAMN16933194, study PRJNA681113) | bioreactor sludge metagenome | isolation source: anerobic bioreactor sludge (Control) | place: India:Bengaluru | collected 2018-10-24 | reverse complement strand
TCATGTGGGTGGGGGCTTCAGTCCGCACGACGCCCATTGAAAAGTCTGAGACATGGCAAATCGACTGAAGCTGATCCGCCGCGGATATCGCCTGTCCCTCCTGACGGTCATATGGAATATTCTCGAATGAATCATCGCAATAGCCTCGGGCCTCCTTGCCGGTTCCGTGGCGCTGATGGGATTCGCTATGGATTCCTTCCCGCAGGCTATCGTTTCAGCAATTCGCCGGCAATATCCGCGGCTTTTCTGCCAGACAGCAGCATACCGCCGAATATCGGCCCCATGCGCGGCAGGCCATGCACCGCATTAACGGTCATTCCGGCCGCCAGGAGCCCCGGGAAAACCTCTCCGGTATGCTCCACAGTCTGTTTCTCCGCCAGCTCGGCCCACATCGGCTTTTCTCCCATCACCTGCCCGGTCGCGGAAGAAACCTTTCGTCCCGTCTTGCGAACCAGCAGATTGCAGACCTCGGCATCGTGTCCGGTGGCGTCGATCACGCACCTGCAACGAACCGTCAGAGGATCGACGTGCAGCCGCGCCATTTCGACTGCGCTCCAGTTCAGCACCAGGCCGGTTACGCGGTCATTTTCGCGGATCATCACATCTTCCACGCTCACAAGATTAAAAATTCTCGCGCCGGCCTTCACCGCGTGATAGCACAATGAGGACACCGCCTCGATCGAGTCCGCCACGTAGTAGCCCGGATGGTATTCCTTGTACGCAATGCCGAACTCGTCCAGGAGCGGCCGGGCGTCCTCCTGAACGACAATCTTATTGAACATCATCCCGCCGCCCCACATCCCGCCGCCGATGCTTAATTTGCGCTCATACAAAGCAACTCTGCAGCCTTGCCGCGAAAGGTAATACGCGGCCGTCAGTCCGGCGGGTCCTCCGCCGACAACGGCTGCGTCGACTTCCATGCAATTGATAAATTCCTCCAGATAGCTCTTCGCTATCGCCCGCGAAATGATTACTTCGTCCAATGCATTCTCCTCTTTCTTCCATTCAGGCAGGGCAGGTAAGAAATGAAATGCGGTAAAAAGGAATTGCGCTTCCCGGCATGATTTCCATACTTCCCTACGCTCGCATTATCGAGATCAGGTACAAAGGGTCATCCGCTTGCGCGAATTCTCAGCCTCCCGGCTCCCCCAGTAAACGTTCGCTGGATCAAAATATTTCAATTTTGCATCTCCATGTCAAGAACGGGAAAGGGACCCTTCATCTGTCTGTATCGTGATCGGTTGTCCGTGATACTATAAACTCCTATTTGGAATAGCCCGGTATGAAGGCGTTTTGGCACTTGCAGCCTCGGGAAGCGCATTTTTTCTTAGAACAAGGAGGAGACTTATGGCGGAATTTTCGTATCAGGATCCATTCCCACTTTCGGCGGACGACACGACGTACCGTCTGCTGACCAGAGAGCATGTCAGTACCGCTCGGTTTGAAGGCAATGAAATCCTCAAGATCGACCCTGAAGCGCTGGTCCTTCTGGCAAACGAGGCCCTGCGGGACGTTTCGTTTCTACTGCGCGAGAAGCACAACGAGCAGGTAGCCAAGATTCTGACCGATCCCGAGGCTTCCAACAACGACCGCGGAGTCGCCATCGCCATGCTGCGCAACGCCGAAGTCTCAGCCAAATTTGAGCTTCCTTTTTGCCAGGACACAGGCACTGCAACCATCATAGGCAAGAAGGGCCAACGGGTATGGACTGGGTGCAAAGATGAGGAATTTCTTTCCAAGGGAGTTTTTAAAACCTATACTGAGGAAAACCTGCGATATTCCCAAACCATCCCGCTCGACATGTACACGGAGATCAACTCCGGCTGCAATCTGCCTGCGCAGATCGACCTCTATGCCGCCGAAGGAAACGAATACCATTTCCTCTTTGTAGCCAAGGGCGGAGGCAGCGCGAATAAGACTTTCCTTTTTCAGGAAACAAAAGCGCTTCTCAACCCGGAAAGCCTCGAAAAATACCTCGTGGCTAAAATGAAAACCCTCGGCACGGCCGCCTGCCCGCCATACCACCTCGCGTTCGTAATCGGAGGAACCAGCGCGGAAAGCACGCTCAAAACGGTCAAGCTGGCCTCCGCAGGCTATCTGGACCATTTGCCCACCAAAGGCAGCAAAGGCGGACAGGCTTTCCGGGACCTCGAGATGGAAGCCAGGATGCTCAAGGCCGCTCAGCAATGTGGCATTGGGGCCCAGTTCGGCGGAAAATACTTTGCCCACGACGTGCGCGTAATCCGACTGCCGCGGCACGGCGCGTCCTGTCCTGTAGGGATGGGCGTCTCCTGTTCTGCGGACCGCAACATCAAGGCAAAGATTAATAAGGACGGCATCTGGCTGGAACAGATGGACAGGAATCCCGGCCGCCTGATCCCGGACAGGTACCGCGGCAAACACACGCACGGCGTCGTCAAAATCGACTTGAGCCAGCCGATGAAACAGATACTGGCGGAATTGACAAAACACCCCGTGGCTACGCAGCTGTCGCTGAATGGAACCATCATCGTCGGCCGTGACATCGCCCACGCGAAGTTCAAGGAACTGCTCGACACGGGGAAATCGCTGCCCGACTATCTGAAAAACCACCCGATCTACTACGCGGGGCCCGCGAAGACGCCTCCGGGCAAGCCCTCCGGATCGTTCGGGCCCACCACGGCAGGACGCATGGATTCCTATGTCGACCTGCTGCAGCAGCACGGAGGCTCTCTCGTAATGATCGCCAAAGGCAACCGGTCAAAACAGGTAACGGATGCCTGCAAAAAATACGGCGGCTTCTACCTCGGCTCCATCGGCGGACCCGCCGCCGTCCTGGCCGAAGAAAATATCAGAAAGGTGGAATGCATCGACTACCCGGAACTGGGGATGGAAGCCGTCTGGAGAATCGAGGTGGAGGACTTCCCCGCTTTCATTCTGGTGGACGACAAGGGCAACGATTTCTACAGTGCTCTGTTGTAGTTCGTCGATAGTTGTTCATGGAAAACAATTGCGATCTGACAATCGAGGCTCTTGCTCCGCTGATCCGGCGCAGGAAACTTTCTCCAGTCGAGCTGACCTGCTTCTTGCTCGAGCGTATTTTCCGCCTGCAGCCTGCGATCAATTCCTACATTTCCGTCGCAGCAGAAATGGCTATGACGCAAGCCAGGCAAGCGGAAAAGGAAATTGCCAAAGGCGGATACCGCGGAGTGCTGCACGGCATCCCGATAAACGTAAAGGATCTCTTTTATACGCGCGGCATTCCCACCACCGCGGGCTCAGAAGTCCTGAAAGGGTTTATACCCCGTAAAAACGCGGAAGTCGTGAACCGCATCCTGGAATGCGGCTGCATACTTCTGGGAAAAACGAATCTGCATGAGTTCGCATTCGGCTCCACCGGTGTTCATTCCCATTACGGACCCGTGCGTAATCCATGGAACACCCGACGCATGTCCGGAGGATCGAGCTCCGGCAGCGCCGCTTCGGTCGCAACCGCTCAAGCATTGGCATCCTTCGGTACAGACACGGGGGGATCTATCCGCATTCCGGCTGCCGCCTGCGGATGTGTCGGATTCAAACCGACGTACGGCCGAGTATCCTTGTCCGGCGTCATTCCGTTGGCCGAAAGCCTGGATCACGCGGGCCCTTTGTGCCGCTGCGTCACGGACGCCGCCCTGCTACTCAATGCCGTTGCAGAACCGCGCCTTTGGAAATCCGCTCCTTTGCGCGCCGTAGCGGAAATCCGCAGAGGTGTAAAGCCTTTTCGAATAGGAATACCGCGCCAGTACTTTTTCGATCACGTTCAATCCGAAGTGCGCCGGGCCGTTTTTGCTTCCGCAGAAATTCTTGAACGCCTCGGCGCAAAGATGTCAGAGGTAGATTTGCCGGGCATGAGGGAAACGGCCGAACTGGCCGCAGAAATTACAGGAGCCGAAGCATTCGCTTTCCATGAGAAATGGCTGAAGCACCGACCGCAGGATTATGGAAAGGACGTCCGGCTGCGCCTCCGTCAGAGCGCCGGCTTGCCGGCTTCGCGCTACGTCGCCGCCCGGAAAAGACAAATCGCATACACAGAAAGATTTGAGGCGGCATTGGGAACTGCGGACGCAATACTGGCGCCCACGATCCCCGCGATCGCCCCGCTTATCGAACAGGACGAGATCCGAATCGGGCATACAGTCGAAAATGTGCGCACGGCCTTTCTGCGGCTGACCCGTCCGGCGAACCTCGCCGGTCTGCCGGCAATCTCCGTTCCGTGCGGATTCTCCCGCGACGGGCTCCCGATAGGATTACAATTAATTGGCAGACGATTCGAGGAAACCATTCTTCTTCGCATCGCCTATGCTTACGAGCAGGCAACACCCTGGCACCTTGATTTTCCCGTGGAGGCTTGAGGCCATGTATATCATGACGTGCCAGACATTGGAGGCTTGGAGGGGTAGAGGGGTAGGGCGAAAAGGGTATATCAAATGGATAGAATGAGGCATGAATCCAAAGGCAGCCATGAAGGTATTACATCCCCTATCGCTCTTTCCCTTTACCCCTTTACCCCTTTGATCCTTTAATCCTGAAAAAGGACGCATATGAAGATCGGCATGGCGCAAATCAATACGACCGTGGGCGACATAAACGGCAATCGCGATCTTATCCTGCAGACTCTTGGCAAAGCCCGGGCCCTTGCTGCGGACATAGCCGTTTTCCCGGAACTCTGCCTCACGGGGTATCCGCCTCGCGACCTGCTCGGTCTTCACGGCTTTGTTGAGGCGAATATTCGTGCAGTCGGGGAAATAGCGGCGCATTCAGGCGCCATGGGCGTCGTGGTGGGATTCGTCGACCGGAACCCGCTGAGGGAAGGGCGCGATTTCTGCAACGCGGCCGCATTTCTGGCCGAAGGGAATATTCAGGCCGTCGTGTACAAAACGCTTCTGCCGACGTACGACGTGTTCGATGAAGACCGCTATTTCGAAAGCTCCAGGAGCATCCGTGTGGTACCGTTCCGCGAGCAGGCGCTGGGACTATCCATTTGCGAGGATGCCTGGAATTCCGAGGATTTCTGGTCGCGCCCTCTTTATCTTACGGATCCCATCCGCGACCAGGTGGAGAAGGGCGCCGGCCTTCTCATAAACATTTCCGCCTCACCATACGAAATTGGAAAACCGCGGCTGAGATTCGAGATGCTGTCTGATCACGTGCGCAAGCACCGCGTGCCGCTCGTATACGTCAATCTCGTGGGCGGCAATGACGACCTGCTTTTCGACGGCAACAGCGTTGCCCTGGGAAAAAACGGAAACGTCATAGCCCAGGGGCGGGCATTTGCGGAAGACTTTCTCGTCGTCGATACGGAATCGGATGAAGATTGCGGCTATGGGGAAGGTGCGAGCCTCGAAAACCTGTTCCAGGCTCTTGTGATGGGGACACGCGACTATGCACGCAAGTGCGGTTTCAAATCCGCCGTGCTCGGGCTCAGCGGTGGGATCGATTCCGCCGTCGTCGCCTGCATCGCCGCCGAGGCGCTCGGCGCCCAAAACGTTCTCGGCGTGTCCATGCCTTCCATGTATTCCGCCCGGGCGAGTTTCGATGACGCCTGTTCGCTCGCCCGAAATCTCGGGATAAATTTTCAAGCCATCCCGATCAATCCCGTCTACGACGCGTTCAAACAACCCCTGGCTCGGCTCTTCTCCGGTCTCCCCGAAAACGAGACGGAGGAAAACCTGCAGGCGCGAATCCGGGGCACGCTGTTGATGGCGCTATCCAATAAGTTCGGGCATCTCGTACTCAGCACCGGCAACAAGTCGGAGGTGGCCGCGGGCTACTGCACCCTGTACGGAGACATGGTCGGCGGCCTGGCCGTGATTTCGGATGTTCCCAAAACCATGATTTACCGCCTCGCCACTCATATCAACCGCCGGAAAGAGATAATTCCCCGGAACACTATTGAGAGGCCTCCATCTGCGGAACTGCGCCCCAATCAAACCGACCAGGACACGCTGCCGGAGTACGATATTCTCGACGGGATACTGAAACTGCGTGTCGAAGAGCAGAAAAGCATCGAAGAAATTGTAGGTGAAGGATTTGACCGCCCAACGGTGGAGCGGGTCGTGCGCATGATTCAGGCAAGCGAATACAAACGCAGACAAGCTGCGATAGGATTGAAAGTCACCACGCGCGCCTTCGGCCCCGGCCGCCGCATGCCAATCGCCATGCGTTTGAACTTATAGTGGGCTGTTAGCAGTTGGCAGTGGGTTTCAGGCTATAGGTTATAGATAGTAGTTGAATATTTTTGGCTTTTATTATTTGCACACTGTAGTAACTGCCGACTGAATGGAGGTACCAGGTGTACACACGCGCGCTGCTGACAGATCTTTATGAATTGACAATGGCTGCGGCCTATCTCGAGCAGGGAAAAGCCGCGGACACGGCCGTTTTCGACCTTTACTTCCGGCACAATCCGTTCAACGGCGGCTACGCCATAGCTGCGGGACTGGAAGACGCCATCCGGGCCGTAGTAGATATGGCTTTCAGCGAAGACGACATCCGGTTTCTGCGCTCGATGAAATCCTCCACCGGGACTCCATCGTTCCAGAACGAGTTTTTGCATTATCTCGCTGATTTCCGGTTCTGTGGCGATATCTGCGCCATCCCCGAGGGAAGTCTTGTTTTTCCGAACGAGCCGCTTCTGCGGGTCAGCGGAAAGCTTGTCGAATGCCAGATGGTCGAGACCATACTTCTCTGCCACATAAACTTCCAGACGCTCGTCGCGACAAAGGCCGCCCGTATATGGGAAGCTGCAAATCACGGCACAGTCGTAGAGTTCGGTTTGCGTCGCGCCCAGGGACCCGATGGAGCCCTGAGCGCCTGCCGCGCCGCGTTCGTTGGGGGAGTCGACGGCACGTCGAATGTGCTCGGCGCCGCCATGCTCCGAATGCCGGCTAAAGGCACGCATGCGCACAGCTGGATTCAGTCGTTTCCCTCCGAACTGGATGCTTTCCGCGCCTATTCACGCTCTTTTCCCGACGAAAGCATTCTCCTGGTGGACACGTATGACACTCTGAAGAGCGGCGTGCCGAATGCCATCCGGGTGGCCAAAGAGCTGGAGAGTCAGGGACACCGCCTCGTCGGCATACGCATCGACAGCGGGGATCTCGCCTTCCTGAGCGCAAGGGCCCGGCAGATGTTCGACCAGGAAAACCTGGACTACGTCAAGATTGTCGCCTCAAACGAACTCGACGAATACATCATCTCCGACATCATCGCTCAGGGAGGGAGGGTGGACGTGTGGGGCGTCGGCACAAACCTCGTTACCGGGTCGGGAGCCGGCGGCGCAGCTCTGGGCGGAGTCTATAAAATGGTCGAGCACAATGGCCGGCCCAAAATCAAATTGAGCGCCAATCCCGAAAAAATGACCAATCCGGGCGTGAAAAAAATTGTGCGCTTTTATGATGTCGAAAGCCTGATGGAAGCGGACGCGCTCGCCGCAGAGTCCGAAAACCTGAACACCAGCGGCATCCTTATCGTTGATCCCAATAATCCGTTGCGCCGCAAGAAACTCGATTCGGCCGAGCGTGAAGAACTGCTGGTGCCGGTTCTGAAGGCGGGCAAAGTCGTCTGCCGGTTCCCTTACATCGAACAGATACGCGATCACCGCAAGAAAAGCCTGGCCCGTCTTCACGAAAGCCACAAGCGACTCCACAATCCGCACGAGTACAAGGTCGGGCTGACGCATGCGCTCTGGCAGCAGAAAGAGCAAATGATAAATCAGGCCACCGTATAGTTTGCAGTTGGTGGTGGGTAGTCAGCCGTTGGCGCTCCGGTGGATAATCGCTGGTAATTTTTTGATTTTGCGTCTCGCGAGCCGTAAATACTGCCCACTGCCTACTGCTTCTCCTGGGCTTTGCCGGTCATGGGGACGAAGCGGACGCCGATAGTGGAACGCCGCTTGATTCCGGATTTTCCCTTTTCGAAAACCACCAATTCCTGGCTGAGGCGGCCGATGGGCGCGATCAGCAGACCACGCTCCTTGAGCTGATCCAGCAGAGGCTGCGGAACTTCTTCCGGAGCCGCCGTGACGATGATTCGGTCAAACGGAGCATGTTCCGGCCATCCCATGTAACCGTCGCCGGCGAGCAAATGTACGTTCCTATAGCCAAGCCGCCCGAGGATTGCGGCCGCACGTTCCTTTAATTGCGGCAGTATTTCCACACTATAAACTTCGGGTACAATTTCCGCGAGGATGGCCGCCTGATAGCCGGAGCCCGTGCCAATCTCCAGGACGCGCTCCGTTCCCTGCAGTTGGAGCGCCTGAGTCATATAAGCGACGATATAGGGCTGCGATATTGTCTGGCCCAATTCCAAAGGAAGCGCACAGTCGTCGTAGGCGGAGCGAACAAGGTCGGCAGGGACAAACCGGTGCCGAGGCACTTTGAGCATGGCCGCGATTACTTTTGGATCGGAGATGTCGCGGGCGCGCAGCTGATCCCGGACCATTCTCTCCCGCATCCGCGTGAATTCAGCGGTTTCAGCAGAGGGCAGATCGGATTGTTCATTATTTGATGCCTGCTGTCCGTCCGTAGAGCATCCTCCGTTGCATATCAAAAGGCATGGATGAATCAGCAGTACGGCAAGCAACTTCGCAAAGGTCGCACTCATGGTATTCCTCGACCTTGTTTCAGTGTACTGCGCACAATCCTGCAATTCAACTCGAACAGTCTGTATCGGCATCGTAATCGGTAATTTGATGCTGGCACGACTCGTTTCCGGATCGCCGGTACCGATGACGACGAATGCTGCCTGTGTTTGTTCCCCCGGATAAACACCGCCGGTCCGCTGCCGGAGCCGTGCAACGCGGCGTCAAAGATGGTACACTTGCATCAGGGGTTGCGAATGCTGCTGTCAATCGACACATGGCTGCTGCCGGCGATCTCGGCCGCGTCATCTTCGTATCTGGTATGCCTCGCTTGGGAGAAGATCCGTTCCAACACGTCTCCCGGCGGGCCGCTGGCGGCCTTTCTTGCGGTCATGAGTTTCATTATGGGGGGTATCTGCGCGTATTACAGGCATAGGATGCTGGCACCCACGCCGGAAAACAACGTCATCGTCATGTTTGTCGCCGGCGCTGTCGCAACCTATTTTTATCTTCTCCTACGAAAATATCTTCCGGGTTTCAAAAAACCGCGGCAATAATATCCGATCCATTCATTCTTCTTGTTCACGGAGAAAGGAATCCATCTGAAAGCAGAGGAGCCGGTATGCAAATCACGATCGGCAACGGCATCATGATCGGAAGCCGGTTATAAAACCGGCCCCGCTTTGCGATTGAGACGTGTACCGTCTGTGCTTTTCAATCCGGCAGGTTTGGGATCGTTATGAAATGGAATGCAGTGCCGCGAAGTCCAGGAAAATGGCGCGCGGGCCGCTGGATTTGGTGGTCCCCTCACCCGTGTTTATGCAACCGAGCGCTTCTCCACCTTGCCTCAACGTCCCGCGCATAAGTGTCTGCAGTTTCAACGCACTGCAGTATTCCGTCATTCTGGAAATGTACTCGAAATACTTATCGGCGCTTGCGGCAGAACGATTAGCGGCTTTTTGGGGCACAAGGATGCGCCTTCCCTGCGCATGGAATCAGCTGTTGACACAGGCTGTTTTCGGTCCTTAAAATGCCCCTGACTATGTCATTCACCAAAAAACAGCTTCTGTCCGGAGAAAACCTGATCGTCCTCGCTCGCCAGCACCCTCTGGTATTGTTCAAGCCGATTTTGACAAACGTGATTGTGCTGGCGGTTCTTATTGCGCTGTGTGTTTACTACGAGCGGAGATGGCCTCTGGCTTTATACGGAATCCCGCTTCTCTATTTTGTCTGGAAGTTCCTGTCGTGGCGAAGAAAGGAATACGTTCTGACGGACCGGCGCGTTGTCCTGCATGAAGGTGTGTTCTCCGTCTCTTCGTTCGACGCGTCGCTGGATAAAATCAACAACGTGTATCACTCGCAGAGCTTCCTGGGACGATTGTTGAATTACGGGGACGTCGGACTGGAAACGGCGAGCGAAGCCGGCACAACGACTTTCAATTTTCTGTCGCGGCCGGTCAGCTTTAAAAACAGCATCGTGAATCAGAGAGAGGCTTACCGCGCAGATTTGGTTTCGTCAGGCAGGCCTGTCCCGCCAAGCATCCCTCAAATGCTCGAAGAACTGGCCGCGCTGCGAGATCGGAGCATCATCACTGAATCCGAGTTCCAAGAGAAAAAGAAAATCCTCCTCAGGAAGATTTGAATCGCCCCGAAAGAAAGACATTTATCGGAAAAGAAACTTCATGCGACGTGTGTTCACAATCTCGGGAATGGGCCTGCTCGCCGCGGTGGCTGTTCTCTTCTGGCTGCATCAACGCTCAACCCGCTATGACTTCATCATCGGTCAGGCGGCTGCCCGGAACGGAGTCGATTTTTATCTGGCGAAAGCCCTGATCTACGAAGAAAGCTGGTTTCGACAGGAGAGCCGTGGGACGGCCGGAGAGGTAGGGCTCATGCAGATCACTCCGGCGGCCGCGGCTGATTTTGCCGCCGCGACGGGATTCTCCGTGCACAGCGTCGAACAACTGAGCGAACCGGCATTGAACGTCGAGATCGGCTGCTGGTATCTGAAAAATTCCCTGGAGCGATATAAGGACAGCCCGAATCCCATGCTGTTTGCGCTCCTCCGATACAATGCGGGCGAAACCCGGGCCAGCAGCTGGCTGCGCCTCGCGCTCGAAAAGCCGCCGCCGCTCGGCGCTTCAGCCGAGCGGCATTACCTGTCGCTTGTGGATTACCCGAAGACGCGCGCTTATGCAAGCCGCATCCTGAAACGCTGCCGCAGCCGCAATTTCCTGTTCTAAACCGATTCAAGACCGCGAATTCGAGATTTGAAAGCAGCGCCGGATATCTGCGCCTGAAATTAGAAATCGAAGCTCTTGAATCCGCGGTGAAACAGGCTGCGGTATTGACAATGGTTATGCTCACACTTAGTATAAGTGCGTTGGCCCGGAGGTCGGGCCAGTTTTTTGGAGCTTATATATGCTCATAATGAGCATAAGTGAGGTAGGCGCGTGGCGGTGGATTTGAAAGAAGCATCACTGGAAAATGATGCAGAACATGCAACCCTGGAGATGACTCCCGAAGTCTCGGCGGCCACTGCGGCCATATATCAAAGGGTGCGGCGCTCCATTCCGGAGATCGAGTGGTCCGTGCACGCCCCCTATATCGCCGCCATTCAGAAGCTCAAACTGGAGCGAAAAGCCATAATCCTGGCGCACAATTATCAGACGCCCGAGATCTATCATGGGGTTGCCGATCTTACAGGGGATTCGTTCGCCCTGGCACGCGAAGCTTCCAGCGCACACGCGGATGTGATCGTGATGTGCGGGGTGCACTTCATGGCCGAAACGGCGAAACTGATGAATGCCTCCAAAACGGTCCTGATCCCGGATCCGGAAGCGGGGTGTTCTCTGGCCGCATCCATTACCGCTGAAGATATCCGGCGGCTGCGAGGTCAATATCCCGGAGTCCCCATCGTGACCTACGTCAATACTTCTGCCGAAGTCAAGGCAGAATCCGACATCTGCTGCACTTCGGCCAACGCACTCGAGGTCGTGGAATCCCTGGACACAAACCGTGTCATATTTCTGCCGGACGAATACCTCGGCCGGTATGTCGCCGGACAGACAAAAAAGGAAGTTATATTATGGAAGGGACACTGCGAAGTTCATGAAAAGTTCACGGCCCGCGATCTTCGCGTCTATCGCGAAAGCTACGACGGCATCGTGATCCTTGCCCACCCGGAATGCCCTCCCGACGTGTTGACAGAGGCCGACTACGTGGGATCGACCGCAGGCATGATCCGGGAAGTCGGATTGCGCAGGCCGCAGCGCGTTTTGATGGTTACGGAATGCTCGATGAGCGACAACGTTGCCGCGGAATTCCCTGAAATCGAGTTTGTCCGCCCGTGCAATCTCTGCCCGCACATGAAACTCATAACCCTGCCCAAGATCTTAGAGTCCCTGCGATCGATGAAACATGTTGTGGACGTGGATCCCCGGATCGCCGGCAGGGCGCGCGAGACGGTGCGGCGAATGCTCGAGCTGAAAGCTACCCGCTGATATGCCAAACGACACCACGATTACGACTGATCTCACTCCACTGTATCCGATACTCTATCAAGACGCTGTGCGCCATGCCCTGCTCGAGGATTTTGGAGGCAGAGGCGACATTACGACGGATGCGGTCGTATCGCCGGATGACCGTGCCACAGCGCGCATAATTGCGCGATCTCCCGGGCGGATTGCGGGAATAGACATCGCCGGCTTCGCATTTTGCTGCCTCGATCCGCGGCTGCAATTCGAGGCCAAGCTGCAGGACGGGAAAGACGCCGCTGCGGGAGAAACCCTGGCCATTATCAAGGGAGCCGCGCGTCCAATCCTTTCTGCCGAACGGACCGCCCTGAATTTTCTTGCCGCCTTATCGGGCATCGCCACCGCAACCCGCGACATCGCCGCTCTGATCGCCGCCTATCCCGCACGCGTGGTCTGCACCAGGAAGACAACTCCCGGCCTTCGCATCCTCGAAAAATACGCCGTACGCGCCGGCGGAGGCTTCAATCACCGTTTCGGCCTCGACGATGCTCTTTTGATTAAAGACAACCATATTGTCGTAGCGGGCGGAGTGTCCGAAGCCATTCAGCGGGCGCGCCGACGGATCGGACACATGATCAAGGTCGAGGTAGAGGTCGACACCCTAGACCAGCTAGAACTTGCATTGAAGGAAGAAATCGATGCCGTGCTTCTCGACAACATGCCGACATCCGTGCTTTCGGAAGCCGTCCGCCTCGTGAACAGGAGGGTCATTACCGAGGCATCCGGAGGGATTTCAGCTCAAACAGCCGAAGCGGTTGCCGCGACGGGCGTCGACCTGATTTCCATCGGCTGGATCACGCACAGCGCCCCGGCGCTCGACCTCTCTCTCGATTTCGCCTATGAGTTTCGGTGACAGTCACCATAACTCCGAAATTGATTTCTATGAAAACAAAGAACTTGCAATGATTGCAGCTTTTCCGCATCTCCTTAGCCCATATATTTGAATTCAGGCAAATGGCCATATTTATTGAAGTTACGAAATTTTGCGGTGCTGCGGAGTTTCGGAGTTATGGTGACTGTCACCGAAATCAAAAATCAAGATCGGGGGCGGCGGGCGGCAAAGAAGGCTTTTAGCAGAGAGCCGCATTCCTCTCCAAGTATTCCTGGCGTTACGCGTATCCTGTGGTTCAGAATGCTGCTTTCCGCCAATCGGAAACAGGATGCCGCGGCTCCGGCTTTTGGATCTGCCGCGCCGTAGATCAACTCCTCTACTCTTGCGTGAATCATCGCTCCCATGCACATGACGCAGGGTTCCACCGTTACGATGAGAATCGTGCCCGGGAGCCTGTAGTTCAAGCAGTTCCGCGCTCCCTGGCGCAGCGCCATAATCTCGGCATGAGCCGTCGGATCACTGCTCCGGACCGGGCTGTTGTGTCCGCGGCCAATGATTTTCTCGTTCAGGAGAAGAATTGCTCCGACAGGAACCTCTCCTTCGGCCTCTGCCTGACGCGCATCGAGCAGCGCTTCGCGCATCCATTGTTCTGCCGTCTCCAAGTTCATGGAACACCCCTGAAAGCCTGTGGCGGGATTCGGCTCCGATTGGGAAACATGCACCCTCATTTGTCAATCGGGATCGTCCGCAAACCGCCGACCGCCGTTCGTCCAAGATGTAAATTCGGACTTGCTCCCAAACCCGCAACGCGCGATTCATAATCTGCCGGCCCTGAACGAATTGTAGTCATGGCCGGTTCGCGCCGGCTGAAGTACAATGCAGGGCATGCAAATGTCAAAGCCGCTGATTTCCGCCGTTAAGCTTCTTTTTACCATACTGCTTCTGTTCCTGGTTTTCCAATCCATAGATATTTCCAGAATCAGCAGCGACCTGAGCGGATTCGACTGGAAAGCGATGGCAATGCTTTTGATCGCCTGCTGGCTGGGCCAATTTCTATGTTCCGAGCGCTGGCGCATTTTTGCCGCATCTCTGGGGATGCCCGGCAGCTATCGCAGTTACGTCCAGATGTATTTTGCCGGCATGCTTTTCAACATCGGACTGCCGTCCCTCATCGGCGGGGATGCCGTGAAAGCTTACCTTCTTAGCCGAAAAACCGGCAAGCCATTGCATGTCGGATTAGCCTCCGTCTTGCAGGATCGGGCATCCGGATTGATCACGCTGCTTTTCTACGGTTCCACAGCAATTCTGCTATATCCGCTTGCGTGGCGTGGATTCCCATTGTGGATAGCATATCTTTTTGCCTGGATTGGCGTCGCCTTGGTCCTTGTATTGGTGCTGCAGGGCGAAAAGCTGTATGGACGGTTTCTGCATCCCGGGAGCATGCAATTCTATCAGAGAGTGCTGCGGACGGTTGCGGATTTTCACCGGGCGCTTGGCAATTACGATATGCGGAAATACGCGTTGCTCCGCGTGGCCCTGTATTCGTTCATCAATTCGGCCCTGGTGCTGTGGATCTTTCAACAGGTGACCATTGCCGCGGGATATAGAGTCGGCATCGTCCCGTTTTCGTCATTGTATCCTCTGGTCACGATTGCAACGATGCTTCCCATTACTCTCGGGGGCCTGGGCGTTCGTGAGTGGTTTTACATGGAGGCGCTCTCGTTGGTCGGCATCCCGCGCAATGTGGGAATTTGCATTTCACTTGCCACATCGGCTCTGCTTTTACTATGCAACCTTGCGGGGGTGGTTGTTTTGCCAACCATACCGTCGGAATTGAGGTGCAAGAACCGAATCGCAAATACCGAATGATGATTGGGAACAGATCATATCCGGCATACCTCATAATTGATGGCCACGCATCACTGCAGGACAAGGTAAGGATCCTCCGTCAGAGCCGAAGGTTTTGCGGTTGCCAACGCCTCAAAGGGATTTGATCGCAACCGAATGAGCTCCAAAAGCCGTCTACGAATACGTCCACGAGCATGTAGACGGCTTTCTCAAGCACAATATCCGCGGGTAAAACATGCTCCCGAAGATGTCAAGCTATTACTGCCTCACCGGCAGAGCCGGTGGATCGCCAAAGGGATACTGGAAAAGCCTTGCACAAGGAAATGCAGACACAAAGGGCATACAACCGCCCACAGCGCCTTCCTGCAGCTTCAACCGGCGTGGGCAGACAAGGCAGTTGACTAAAATTCTCTTCATTCAGTAGGACGTCGAAATTATCCGGGGAATGATGTAAGCTTAGACCACTATGAATAATTCAACCGAAGAGCGTCTGAAGATAGCCGTATTCGTCGACTTCGACAATATTGCCATCGGCGTCAAGCAATCCCTTAACCGCAATTTTGACATCGGAACGGTGCTGGAGGCGATCAAGGAAAAAGGGCAGGTCATATCAAAGATCGCCTACGGCGACTGGAAGCGCGCGGAGGACTTCAGCCGTGCGATGACGCAGCACGCCGTGCAGATGGTACAGCGCAACCTCACTCCCGGCGGCGACAAGAACGGAGCGGACATCGCGCTTGCCCTCGATGCCCTGGAAATGGTTTTCACTCGAAGTCATATCAACGCCTTCGTGATCGTCGGCGGCGACAGCGATTTCATCGCCCTCGTGGAAAAGCTCAAGCAATTCGACAAAACGGTTTTTGTGGTCGGCGGGCGCGCCTTTACAAGCGTCATCCTGCAAAAAAATTGCCACGAGTTCATTTCGTACGAAAATCTTTTGGGCATTCAGACCGGGACCCGAAGAACCTCCGGAAAGACTCAGGTTTCCAGCACCGCATCGCTGGAAAGCGCTTTGCCTCTCATCCGCCGCGCCCTCAAAATCCTCTCCGATCGCGAGGTATCCCCGCAGCTGGGCCTGCTGAAGAGCACGCTGCTTCAGCTGGATTCGACGTTCTCCGAACGCGACTTCGGTGTGAGCAGTTTTCGGGATTTTATTCAGAAGCTCTCCAACGCCGGCCACATCACCCTCAAACAGGTGGACCGGAGCCTGCTGGTGGAGCTAACGGAAACTCAGGAAGAAGGCAAAACCGAAGTCCAGGAGCTTCCGACCTCTCCCCCCGAAGCGATTCCCGATATTCCGTTTACACCCGAACAGCCCACGGCCGTTGTTCCACCGTCGGAAGCCACGCGGGTTCTCGAAGAACTGTTGCGCGAATCAAGGATCAAGCCGCACTGGCCGATGTATCTGCGGACGTTCAAGCAGCTGCTTCGATCACTGCAGCCTCCCTTCGAGGAGCGCCAGTATGGCATCACAAGCACCTACGATCTTGTGCGCCAGCTAAGCAGGGACGGATTACTGCGCGTCGAAAGAAACCGGCAGGGCATCCTGAGAATCTTCCCTGCGGAGCGGTTCCCCCGCCCGGCCCAAGATCAGCCTGTCGAAGAATCTTTTCCCGTGGAAGGGGCCGGAAAGGAATTTGCCGGTCCCCGGGATGAGCCCCTGATCTCTTCTCAGGAATCCGGGTCTAAGCTGCCGGACGAAGCGGCTTCCGTTCTAACGGAAATCCTGCCCGAACCTGCGGAATCCGTACCTGCTACGGAAGAAGAGCCCTCGGCGCCGACTGAGGAGGTTCCGGTGGAAGAAAAACCCTCTACGAAACCAAAAGCCAAACCGAGGAAGAAGGCATCCTATCCGAAGTCAGCCAAGGCAAAAGGCGATGCGAAAAAATCCAGGTCTGCGAAGGACAAATCAAAGGAAGCAGGTGCCGCCAAAACAAACTGATGCCGGCTGCGCCCGGTAGCCGAAGATTTTCAGGGGATTCTGTATGATTTGGGAAACGGTTGCACAAAAAAGCACAAGCCTATTGGCATTCTTTGTCGCCTTGCTGTTCCTGGTATTTGCGATCCTGGACATGCGGTATCGGTATTTTCATATTTGCATCGCCGTTCTGGCCTTCATCTACGGTTACCGCAAGCTCAAAAAACGCGATACGCCTTTTGAAAGGCAAGAACGCGAAATCCGCAGGAAAAACCTCTAGCGCGAAATCCGATTTTTCCCGACACGCAGGAAGGGCGGGGCTGACGGCAGAAAAGAGATCTCATCAAGGCTTTCTGTCGCTCTGATTTTTCGGAGAATCCCGCTAACACAACAAAAAGGGCAGCCTTTCAGCCGCCCTTCCGAGCTTTAGCGCTGCCGGATTCCGGCCCCTACTTGCTGCGTTTGTTGACGATCACGAGCATGTCTTTTGCTCCCTGGATCTTGTCCGCGTCTTTTCCGATCTCGAGATACTTGTTCAGCATTTCTTTCGTCCTATTGTCTTTCGACTTTCCCTCGATATAGCACAGCTGGCCCAGATCGAAATAGGCATCGGCGTTCTCCGGATTGATGGCAACGACCTTTTCCAAAGCGGCAATCGCGAAATTCGGTTCTCGATTCTTCCATGTCTTCGCCAGATCGAGCAGAGCCCGCTCCGATGAAGGCCCCGCCTTCGGATCCGTCAGGACACCGATAGCCTCATCGAATTTTTTCGCGTCGATATAGAACTGCGCGAAGGCATTCCGGTAATCTCCAAGCTTTTCCGCCGGAGCCAGATCCAGCGATTTCCTGAATGCGGCTACAGCCGCCTCCTCCTGGTTCAGTTTCGCCTGCGCCTTGCCTATCTGCATCCACAGCGGAGCCTGGCTTCCTTCCTTGATCAAGCTTCTTGCCTCATCATATTTTTTAAGAGCTTCCGCGGACGAGCCTTCCTGAAGCAACTTGTTGCCTTCATTCATGAGCGTCTGGGCCTTTTCAAGCATCGCATTCTCTTTTCTCGCGGCGATCTTGCCCTTCAGCTCCGTGTACGACTTCTCTCCGGGTTTCAGCGCAACGGCTTTGTCCACCGCGCTTATCGCCTCATCCAGCTTCCCTGCGTTGGTGAGGGCAATGGCCATATTGGAATAGATTTCCGGATTTTCCGGATCATCCTTTGCGGCATCGGTATAATTCCGGACGGCGAGATCCCAGTTTTTCTGCCTCAAAGCATGCTCCCCTTTATAAAAGGCCATCTTTTTCAGCAGCTGTCCTGCGTTCTTCGAAATGATCTCGTAGGGATTGGGATTTGCAGCCGCTGCGGCGGGGAATGCCATCCGGGCGCCGGCAACCTTCACCGTTTGGTTCAAAAGTTCGACGGCTTTGTCGAACCTGCCCTCCTGCATCTGAGTCACGCTGTAATAGTATAGTGTTTCCGCGCTGGAAGGATTAATTTCAAGCGAATTCAAAAAGAGCTTCTCCGCCTCTTCATTCTTGTTTTGCTTGGCTGCTTCGACACCCTGTCGAAGGAACTGGATGGCGCGATCTTCCTCGGTGGGGTCCTCGAAATACAGCTTCCTGTCCGCGCCGGCGGCAAGATTGAGAGTAATCGACTCCTCATTTCCCTTCAGCACGGCAAACTCGTGCAACGCGGGGGCAAGACCGTCCTTTCGCGCGTACACGCGATAAACCCCGTCATCGATCCTGGCAAATTCCGCGATGCCCAAAGCGTCGGACCTTTTGTCCTTCGCCTTCTGATTGATCATGTTGACGATTACTACTTTTGCATTTTGAGCAGGGGTTCCCGACTGATCGAGGCACTTCACTCTCAGCGTGCCGCCATCGGCAAAACCAGGCAGTGCAAAGAACAGAACGGATAGCGAAATAATGCAAACAGCAAGATTTCTGCAACTGTTAAGTTTCATGATGATCTCAAATTTTTATGGTGAAACAACCGAGCTCCCTTCAGGCCGAATTAATGAATTTACACGCCTGTGTGCCATCTTTCAACTAATACTCAACATTTGCCGTGAAGGAAGAAATAGGGTATGCAGCGGCCTGCCGGGGCCTCTTCACTCAGGCAGATATTTGAAGTGACATGGAAAATCCCCAAACCGAGGTCCGAATCGCCGTCGAAAGTCAAATTGAACTCGCTCCTTCGGCTTTCGAATCCCGATGCGGATACCGGCACCGATCCCGACGGGTACTTCGGTTGTTTCACCTGCTATGGGATCCGGATGATCAGTTTCCCTGTCCCGGTATTGCCCGCCCTGTCGCTGGCCCGAATGCCGATCAAGTGCTCTCCGACGGAAAGCTCCGGAGTCAATATTCTGTATTCCTCCTGCGGCGAATCGGCAATCCCGTCGGAGGGAAAGATCAGTAGCCATTCCCCGCCATCGATTGAAAACTCCGCCGTCGCGATGCTCCCCGTGAGCACACGCGCCCGGAACTTTGCCTCCGTTCTTTTGCCGTTCAGATTGCTGGCAGTTATTTCGATCTGCGGAACGGCATTGACTATGACGAACGGATCGGAGATCAGTTCTCCGACCAGAAACCTGTCGTATGGATTCGATGGCGCATCACTCGCCACAACCTTGAGCCTGTAGGATCCGTCGGGAAGGGCCGCCGTCATTAGAGTATAAAACGCATCGACCAGTTTCTTTTCGAGCAGTTTCCACTCGGTTTCTCCTTCTCCCCGAAAATACAGCGAGTATTCCAGAGAATCCTCGTTCTCATCGGTCGCTTTCCAGCTGAAGGACTGGGCACCGGGTTGCAGCATCTGCCTGGGCGGAAGGGGCTGGCTGTCCTTGCCCCGTTCCCTCGGTGCGTTCAGCGAGCGCCCGGCGGCGCCGGTCGCAGGCGAGACAAGGCTCATGCCGCTCGCGGCGAGCGACGGCTGCTTTTGCAGCTGCAGGCCGTACGGCAGCACATCGATGCCGGTGACCTGGGGCGGGAGGTTCTGCTGCAAATATGCAATTTGAACTTGGCCCAGCATATCCGCCCCATCCCGGGCGGCTCCGGAACCGGTCTTTAGTGATGCGCGCCACTGAAGGTAGCGTGCGCGCGGGCTCGTGATCTGCTGTCCCGACGACGTATATGGCCCGCTCCAGTCGCTCCAGGAACTGTCCGCTTTGGTCGTGTTCCCTGTTCTGGTTGAAAACTCTATGGAGGCACTCCCGGCATTGGTGACGCCCCATGCGATCTTTCCCCACGACGCCACAGCCCCGGCATCCAGCGTCGCGGATTCGAAAATCCCTGAGGAGGCTCGCTGCTTTCTCAATTTGTACACCTTCCCGCGGTTGCTTCCACCGAGATACGTGAAGTCTCCGGCCTCGAGCAGCTGCGTCAGATCCTCTTCGGGGAAATCGGATATGACGCTCACCTGCTTTGCGCTGTCTACAGACAAAAGACGGCTCTTGGGCCCCGTTGCCATCATCAGAGACTGGTCCTCACCGACGATAGCGCCAAAAACCATCTGCTCCCTGGAACTGTAAATAGTTTCCGTGCTTCCATCTTTCGTGATGGCATAGACGGCAGATTTGACATTCGCGGAATCCTTTTCTCCTCCGGGCGTTGTCACGGTTTTGGAATCCCTGGATTTTGCCTCCAGACTGGCCGAAGCATCCACGATAACTGCGGTGACGGCAACCGCAACTCCCGCGGTTGAAGCCGTGTCCGTCTTCGGCACAGGGGAAGAAGGAACGCCTTTTGCCGAAGAAGCTACCGCGTAAATCGTGCCGAAACGGTCCATCGCAAGCGCGTGCACCTCCTCCAGAGGCGTATCCATCAGCGCAAATCCTTTCCCGTCGGGCGAGATCTGGACAATTAAGCCCGCCGGCGATGTGCCCGCGAAAAGATTGTTGCTCGCGTCCCTCAGAAAGCTCACCACATGGTTGTCGCTACAGGTGTAAAAAACCGATTTCTTACCGCTCTTATCCACTTTGTAGACGATGCCGTTGGCGCCGGTGCCGACGTAGAGGTTGTCGGCAGCGTCAAAATTCAACGCCCAGATATATTTGCTCTCGGGATTGCAGAATTCCGTCGACTGGATTGCACTCGAAATTTTATAGACCTTCCCGTCCGGAGAAGTCCCCGCATAGAGCGTGCCTGAACTGTCCAGCGCCAGGGCGAACACATTCAGTTCCTTGGACTGAAAATAAAGACTTCCCGTTCCTTGAGGATCGATCTTGAAAACCTTTCCCTCGTCTCCGGTTCCGATATACATATTGCCGGCCTTGTCCAGGACCATTGAAAAGATATACGCCTGACCTGTATCGTAAACCAGATCATATGCCGGCGCCAAAAACAGCCTGCCGTCGGAAGAGAGCGACAATTGCTTGAAGCTGCCTTTGAGCAGGTCATCCTGCGTAAAGTTTTCCCAGAACTGGGGCGTGACAGCAAAAGCGAAAAAGGAAAAAGCGAGAAAAGCAATCGGTATTATCAAGCCTCGACGTCGCATACAATCTCCGGAATTTCAGCAATACTTTCGAAGTGCGGCATTTTGCCGCCGCTTTCACGGCTCAGATTTGCCAGTTCACAGTTCACGGTTGTCGAAAACCGGGAACCGCAAGCCCTAAACTGGGAACTCATCAAGCGGCAGAAAGCTGCCACTGTCCGAACGCTAAGGAACCACCATCAGTTTTATGGACTTCGCGCCGGAAACCATGTATTCGGTCCCATCCATCTCGTATTCCATGAGGGTGGACGTACGGATCGGCGTTATATCGCCCACTTTGCGCTCCGATTTGAGTATCTCGAGGATGGACGGAGGCAGGCCTGGCATCCCTTCCCCCTTCACGACCGCACCCGGTTCCTGGCGGTAAAACCGCAGATACAGACGGTCGTTCTTCCTCAGGTTATTGATGAACCTGATGAGCTGCGTAAGATCCCGGGGGATGAGATATTCCCCTTCATCCTTTTCATCCAACGACATCAGCGTCGATCCGTCTGCCACGAGCATGTTCAAAGATCCCGGCGAAGCATTCGCAGGAATGGTCACGGGATATGTATCCTGGATTATTTCCCCGTTCGCTCTTTTATGCCTGATCTCCAGATCTACCGATTCTCCGGCCTTCACTTCCGTTCGGGGCAGCCGGATGGAATCCAGAAGCGCTGCCCGGTCCGCTTCTTGGGCCGAAATCTCCACGTCTATGTTTTGCAGGTCGAGATTACGGTATCCGGAAGCCATCAGGTAATTGACCGGCACCGCGATCGAGAGGGCCGCGGCGTTCGGCACTTCGCTGTCCGACGAAAAGCCATTTTCGATCCTGACCGTTTCCTCATTTTTGATGAGGACCTTTCCCTTGACCTTCAGAGTGGACATTCCCTGGGCGCGCTCGAACGTGACAAGCGTGTTGTACACGGTGGTGTTTACGAGCAGCGGGGTGAGAAACGGGTCGCTAACGACCTCGAACTTGAATACCCGCTTCGTTCCCCGGCTCGTTGTCAGAAGTATGCGCAGCGGCACCGTGCGGGGTTTTGCGCCGAGGACGCCGAAAATGCCCACACCCCGGTCCTGCCGGATCGTCCCCACCTGTTCGCCCATTTCCAATATCTTAAAAGAGCTCTCGAGGCTCGGAACAACCATGACGGCTCTTGCCTTGTGTATGGGCAGCTCGGTAAAACCCAATTGCAGCATGCTGTGTCCGAAGGCATACAGCCGGTCTCCATCGACGTGGGTCACCGTGCCGCCCGCAGACACCTCGAGATCCCCGCGCACCAGAGGAATGACGATATTGGATCCGGGCTCGAGGGGGGAGCTGTCAAACGCTGTTTCCGCGGCCGACTTGGTTCCGGAACCTCCGGCGCCCTGCAGCAGAGACAGCCCCAACGACCGGAACTGCGGCCCGAAATTTTTTAGCGTTTCGGCGTGAAATCCGCCGAGACTCAACGGCGTCGCAATGGGAACGAGAGAGTGTCCTCGATAGTTCGCAAGCTGCGGCTGCTGCCGGACATCTTCGGCGGTCACGTCAAAACTGACGTATTTGCTCCAGCTCGAGGGCAGGGGCAGGCGGTATTTCCACGGCAGTTTCCCGCCGAGCTGGATTTTTTCTGAGGAAGGATTCAGGTTTTCCTGGAATGCATCCACCATCTGCGTTATCGGCGTGATCCCGCCAATCGGCTCTTTGGCAAAAGTGAAGGAATAGGCCACAGCCCCCAGAAGCTTCCCGTCTATGAACACGGGGCTGCCGCTCATGCCTTCGAAAATCCCCGTTTTCTCCAGAATGCCGCCACTGAAATGCGCGAGAACCACCGACACTCCCGGATTCACGCCATGCAAAACGCCGAGGATCTCGGCTTGGAATTCCTCCGGTTTTGTCCCCCGGATGCAGGTTCTGCCAACGCCCTTCATCCCGGGCCGGAGATCCTCGATTTTATAGAATTCCGTGTTTGATCGAGCCTGCAAAGAAAACAGCAGAAGCGCTGCTGCGGCCAGATAGGGCCACCTGCATAGTGTTGTCATGTCCGACCTTTCAAAAGCTTTAGTATAGCAGATTTCCGGTTCCTGATTCCCGGTTCCGGCTTTCGTGCGCAGACAGTCATCGTCAATCCGGAACCGATAATCTGGAATCTTATCTTTGCTTGTCTTTCCGCAGTGACTATTCTAACGTCTTAACATGGCTGGCAATGATTTATGCGCGATAATTCTGGCCGGAGGCCGGAGCCGGCGAATGGGATTCAACAAGGCTCTGATCGACGTCGGCGGCCGCCCCATCATCAGCCTTTTGATAGATCAGGTGCGCCAGCTAACCAACAGGATCGTTATTTCGTCAAACGATGACTGCAGCTACAGGTTTCTCAACTTTCCCGTGGTTCCCGACCGCTTCGCGGGATGCGGTCCACTCGCAGGCCTTCACGCAGCGATGCGTGAGCATAAATGCTCTCTCTACATAGTGCTCGCGTGCGACCTGCCGAATCTGCAGGCCGGTCTGCTGCGCAGGCTCGTTTCATTGGCCGAGGGTTTCGACGCGGCCATTCCACGCACAAACGACGGAGTCGCCCATCCCCTCTGCGCCGTATACCGTGAAACCTGCCTGCCGGTCATCGAACGAGCCCTGGAAAGAGGCTCCAACAAATTCATCGACACTTTTCTTGAAAAATCCCTAAGCGTACGCTGGATAGGCCCCGAAGAGGGTGTCTATGGACCGGCTGACCTCGCTAATATCAACACCCCAGAGGACTTGCAACGACTCCGCAAACGCCGACCAAGCCAATCCTTTTAGACTCAATATATAGTAGCTAATCCTTCATCTACCCCATTATGTAGTGATTTGTCTTGGCCAGCGCAAACCGCCTGTGCTATAGTGCCGTTAATCATGTGGGTGGGGATTTAGCCCGCGCAAGAATGCAAAACGTCTTGTTATGAGTGTCCGGGCTAAAGCCGGGCCCCACATGAGTTATTAAGAATAGCTGCTAACCATGTGGTTAAGGGCTTTGGCCCGAACAGGACGTCGGAGTCAGGATCTTGGCAAAAAAGTATTCCTCGGCAAAGAGTCGGAGGGGAAGAATCTTCAGGACCGTTTTTCCCGCTGCTGCCATTCTGTTCATCGGCCTTTTCGCTATTTTCTCCGTTTTTGTCTACAAAATTTCCCATCCCGGAGCAGTGCGGGAATGGGCTAATCCCTCGCATTTTCTGCTGCCCTCGCTGGATCTCTCGACGCCTTCGGAAAACGGCGACATGATCTACGGGTGGTGGATTCCG
>JAEAME010000915.1_pt1 | contig 24503 bp, 21 predicted proteins | sample 8958731 | NCBI WGS metagenome assembly JAEAME01 (sample SAMN16933194, study PRJNA681113) | bioreactor sludge metagenome | isolation source: anerobic bioreactor sludge (Control) | place: India:Bengaluru | collected 2018-10-24 | reverse complement strand
AATTGATACCAACGAACTTTACATCCCTGGAACTGAACTTGTCAGCAGTGGCTCTCGTAATTTCATCTGAACCAACCACATACGGACAATGGTTGCAGGTGAAAAAGATCACAAGGAAGCGGACCTGGCTGAAATCATACAGGGAATATTTTTTCCCGTCAGTTGCAGGAAGAGTGAATTCGGGAGCTTTTTCTCCAATCTGTAGTGTAAATGCCATCTGGAATCCTTTTACTTAAGAAATTTATTTATCCTTTAACAACTTTCCATATTTCAGTTTTGCCTGCTGAAATAACTTTAAATATATAAATATCATTCTGAAAACCGGCATATCAAAGATAGTTTAATTACTTTTTGAATCTTACTTCGTCCTTACAGCCTCTGGCATGACGGGCAGTAATAAACTGCACCACCCAGATAGGATTCCTTCTTTATAGTATCGCCGCAGACCGGACAGGGTTTATTTGCTGTATTTTTCGACAAAAGGGTTTTATATTTTCCGCACTGCCCGAAGAGATCCCTTTCAGTGTCCCTTCCTCCCATATCTGTCATATTGCCTAATGTCGTCTTAAGACTTTGAAAAAGCTTGTGCAGTTCAGCATCAGAAAATTTTGATTTCTTTCGCTTCGGATGGATTCCGGCATTGAACAGTATGTCCTGAAGAACTCCGTTGCCCAGTCCCGGGATCCGTTGCTCTGTAGCGAGCAGTGCTTTGGCGGAAAGGTCCCTTGATTCACTGCGCACGAGCTTATTGAAATAAGCCTCGTCAAATTTATCATCGAGGGGGGATATGCTTTCGAGGCTGATAATATGATATTTATTGTCAAAATGCCCTTTGTAGGCCCATATTACTCCATACATTGCAACATTGAAAGATATAAAGCTTTCATCATCAAAGGTTATCAGCAGCTGGTATTTATCGGGAGCCTGTGATGATGGCGGATGATATCTGACGCTTGTCCCTTCACCAATTGTGAGAGTTGTATCCTTATCAAATAATATATCAACAAACATTCCGTGTCCTTTGGCAGACATTATTTCCCTGCCCTCAAGGATCCCCGGGTACGCTGCAGGATCACCATTGAAAAACGCAAATTTATGAGGGCTTTTTGGGGAGAAAACGGAAGTGACAATCTTCCCTTTCAACATGCTGCCTGACTGGAGGCTTATTGTTTTCGATTCGGGAATTTCTAACATTGATCTTGTATGTTTCAGGTTAATAATTGGTCTCTTTTTTCACCCTTGAAAGTAATTCTTTAATTCGAAATTATTTCAGGTCAGATCCTGAATTTTATCAGGATAAAGAGATCCGCCTTTTGTAAGCCACGATATACCGAAAGCAACAAGGGCTGTTGTTTCAGTCCAGTATACGAAAGTTGTGTCAGTATTATCATTGTCGAAGAATAGGAGGAAGATCAGGATTAAAAGCATACAGACCATCATAACCGAACCACAGATTATATAGATCCTGTTCCTGGCAAGTTTTCTTTTTGTCGGATCAGGTTTTTTCCTTGTGAAAAGAAAAAAGCAGAATATCGAAAGAACAATGAAAAAAAGTGCGGCACAGATGAAATGGATCTTTGAGGAGAGATCATATGGCTTATTCTTATCTGTGGGAAAGAAAGCGATACCTAATGCCAGAAGACCGGCAATATTTCCTGCAATGTTATCCCATTTAGTATATCCCCTGTAATAGAACAGGAAAAGGGCAATCGCACACATGGCACCCACGAAGACATCCCTCATGCCTGTATAGTAATACTGGCTGATATTTGAAGGGATCTTATCCTCTTTAAAGATAAGAAGCACTCCTGCCAGGAGTACAAAAGGAAGCAGTATCCCTATCCAGCCAACGGCTTTACGCAAGGCCAGGTAGGAGTATATCTGGTCGGCAGGTTCCCTTTTTTGTTTCATGAATTATTTTTTCAGAATTTTATAGTTATCCCCGGCCTGATTGAAGATCTTTAATCTCTTTGTAATGAAAAATCTTAAATCCGGCAATTTCCCGCTTTGATGCTGCTATCATTGATTCAGCTACAGTGCGGGCTTTAACAGGCTTGTATTTTGAGGGGAATGCGAAAGAAAAAAATGATGACAGTACCTGTGCGATTCTTTCGGCAGGCCTGAATTCTTGTCTTTTCCCAAGCAGCATCGATGGACGAAAGACGGAAACAGACGGGATGCTCATTTCTTTCAGTGAATCTTCCATTTCCCCTTTAAACTTAAGATAAAAATTATTGCTTTTACTGTCTGCTCCAACTGAAGAAACGACAAGGAAATGAGAGCCTCCTGTTTCTGAGCACAGTTTTCCTGCATTAACGGGAATTTCAAAATCCACTTTACGGTATGCAAGCTTATCACCCTTTACTTTCTTTGTTGTTGTTCCAACAGCACAGAATATGACATCGCTGCCGCTGATTGCTGATTTGAAGGCTTCAGTATCGGAAAAATCAAGAACAATTACCCTGACCTTATGATCACTGCATTCAAGAGGCCTTCTTGCCAATATTTTAATGCTGCTGAAATGATCATCATTCTGAAGTAATTCAAGCAGATTACTTCCTATCAATCCTGTTGCTCCTATAAGGGCACATGTTTTTCTGTTCATAAATCCGGAGTTAAATCAATTAAGTACTGCATATTTTTCAGATATTAATTTCCCCTTTTTTTATAAAACATATTGGTAATACATCCGTATAATTATAATATAGGGTCACCACAGAATGCTCTCCTAAGGCATTTCTTACAGAATTTTCCCATCCATACCTCATCGAACTGATCCATTATGGCTTTAACTGTGTCGGGGTCAGTAGTGATGAATCCTGCTTCGAAATTACGTGTGTTTTCACCTTTAATTCCAAGGCCAGCTCCCGTAAGGTTAGCCGAACCTGAATATGCAAACCTTCCGTCAATAATTATATGCTTGAAATGTACCCTCGGGCATATCTGTCTTTCTATATTGTCCCATAGCATCGGATATTTATCAAAGCTTTTCCTGAAGTTGGGGCCGGGTTCCTTTGCATGCAAAAGCCTTACAGCAACCTTTTTCCTTACCAAAGCATCCAGAACGGATAAAAATGAATTCACACTCCCTTTTGTATGAACGTGAAGGTCTTTCATATCTGATGTTCCTATCCAAACAAAAGACTTAGCTCCCGCTACAGGCTCGACAGCCTCTTTATATAATTGTTCGTTTGTTATAAATCTTATACTCATAAATCAAACCTTACACCACTCATCTCTCACCTCTCACCGCTCATTGCTTTGATCTGCGCCGATCTGCGTAATCTGCGGGAAAATGGGTTTTTTATTTCCCGCTGATCCCGCAGATTTTCGCAGAAAGAAAAGAAATCTCTCACCGCTCATTGCTCACCTCTCATCGCTCACCTCTCATCGCTCACCTCTCCCTTGCCAGCGCTTCAAATTTCTCCTTTATCATCTTCAGATCCTCGAACTGAAGTGAATTAAGATCCAGTATAACTGTTCTGTCAGCAAGATTCAATTGTATCTCAAACAACTTAATATTAATCGATACAATATCATCAAATTTTATTGTATCGGACCTTGTCGGGAAGGGCAGGAAATACTTCAGCTCCTTATCATCCCATTCTATATAGTATTTTCTGTTAATAAGCCCTGATGAACCCATTATTATGAAGAGCAAACCCTGAATTGTATACAGAACAGAATTCCAGTCCCCTGACGGGAAATTTGTATTGAATCCATGTATTAATGCTCTGATTATTAATGTAATACCAAGAATGGTAAACAATGCCCCGAAAGCAATGAAAAATTTAGAAAATACTGTGGGGGTTTTAAAAACGCTTATTCTTGTCATGTTACTGATTGTTTTGTATACTACTTATTAGATTAGTTGATTACCCGGTAATCTTAAAAGCCATTTTCTGAGCCTTAAGGGCCAATTCCGTAGCAAGGAAGCAATGATCCTGGGTCATAGCTGTTTCGGTGCGGTTTACAACATCGCTTACAAGCTGTTCACCGTAAGGCATCTGTACATTGGTGCAGTTGTAATACTTTGTTTCTTTTTTGTCAACAAGGAACAGATGATTTCCTCCCTCGCGGCCGGCTATATCGGCATACTTCCGCAATTCGATGTAGCCTTCCGTCCCCAGGATGAACATCCTTCCATCACCCCATGTATTTAGGCCATCGGGTGTGAACCAGTCGATACGGATGTAGCCTGTTGCCATCGGGCTCCTTACACTCATATCTCCAAAATCCTGGTACCTGGGATACTCCGAAGTATTAAAATTCCCGATCTGGGAAAAGTTCACTTCAGCTTCCCTTGACCCGGTATAAAAGAGGAACTGATCACTCTGGTGAGAGCCGATATCACAAAGTATTCCTCCTGCCTTGTCAGGATCAAAAAACCATGCGGGGCGTGTTTTAGGCCTCATTCTGTGCGGCCCGAGTCCGATTGTCTGAACAACTTTCCCGATAGCTCCGCTCTTTACAAATTCGCCGGCCTGAACCGCGGCAGGGTTACCGAACCTCTCACTGTACATTATTGAATAAATACGCTTCGTCTGCTTCTGGACCCTTTTTACCTCATCAAGCTGGTCGAGTGTAAGGATGCCAGGCTTATCAGTCATGTAATCTTTCCCTGACTGCATTACTCTCACACCAAGAGGAGCACGGTCAACAGGGATTGATGCACTTGCAACAAGCTGAATTGAATTATCCCCCAGGATCTCAGCTTCGCTTCCGGCAACCTTTGCATCAGGATACCTCTTAAGGAAAGCCTGTTGGAGGTCAGCTTCTTTTGAATAAACGGCAACCAGTTTTCCTCCCCCTCCGATTAGTGCATTTACCATTCCGTAGATATGATCATGGTTGAGGCCTATTACCGAGAATCTTATTGATTCTGTTGGGGCAGGTCTATTTTCAGGTTTTATAATGATCTCTTCCGGATGGGATGTATTATCAAATCCCCTGGAAAACTGAGCTGGAGGCATTATTCCTGAGGCTGTTAATCCGGCAATTGATGCAAAAGACTGCCATATAAAATTACGTCTGTTTCCTGTCATAATACAATAAATATCTGAGTGTCTTTAAGTTTTAAGTGCCTAAAGTGCCTGGAGTGTCTAGAGTTAATAATACATTGATTTTCAACTTTAAGTACTCCACACTTTAGCTCACTTTAAGTACTTTTTTAATGTCCATTATAAAAATTCTTAATGAATTCTGATGCAAACCGTTCGCCCATTGTTCTCTGCCCCTCTGAATTAAAATGTATCCTGTCGCCCTTCTCTTTAAGATCGGATGTTTTAATGATCCCGGAGTATTGATCAGAAGATACATAAGCCCTGATTTGTTCATTGATACCCTGCCACATTTCATTGTTTTCAGAATAACTTCCAAGTTCTCCTATCAGAACAGGTAATTGATCATTACCGCTTATTCTTCTGAACTCCCCGAATAGTTTCGTTATCCTGTCCTTATAAAGCGGTATGTCCACCGGGTTTGTATCACTTTCACCCTGATGCCAGAGGATGCCCTTTATTTGTCCGTAATTCATACCGATCCCGGCCTTTTCCCTGAAATTTGTCAGAAGCTTTACTTCCCTGTAGGTAATATCGCCTAACCACTGCGAAACGGAACTGCCTCCGACAGCACATGGGAGAAGCAAGACTGAGATAGTGTCAGGTATCTGCCTGATCAAGGCTTTTGCAAATGAAAGACCGCAATCCAGGCCTGTTAATGCCGGTTCATAAAAGTGAAGAGGTTCTTTGGCAATTATGATATCGCCATTTTTATTGATCGTAAATATATTTTTGTCAGGTATTGTATCCTGTGGTTCAACAAGTCCCCGGCCGGCCATATTTGACTGTCCTGCAAGAATGAATACCCATAGATCCTCTCTATCCGGCAGTTGTTCTGCTTTCAGTTCATTTTTAGGGAAGCTTAGGGTTCTTTCATCCTGAGGACTACTAAAACTCAGAAATAAAGCCATTATGGTAAATAAAAGAGAGATAATTCCTTCCTTTTTCATGTGACGTATTTTACTTACCCTTCATATATCCCACCTCCCGGTAATACCTTTCAGCGCCCGGGTGCAATGGCACCCCGAAATTCTGCCAGACAGTTTTGGGATCGTAGGTATAAACCCTTATGAACCATTTCAGTGCTCCGTGATGTTCATCAATTGCCCTTGCAAGGTCATAAGCTGCCTGTTCCGGTGTATCATCGCGCGCAAAGACAGATTCTCCCGACCTTCCGAGGGTCTTTATCCTGCGATTAAGCCCCCTAAGTAATGCATGTTGTGCTACAATAATTTCAGCGTCAACGTTTTGCTGGGCTATCTGTTTCAGAAGCTCCTCGGGTAATTCAATGAAATAAAGATCGAATTTCTGGCTCAGTGCAGTCCATTAAGATGATTCCGGGTTCAGTGCGGGACTGGCAAGAAATCCGGAGATAATATCAAAGTCACCTTTTATTGCCTCCTCCTGTGTTACTCTCATTTTGCCTCCCCACGCTTCAATGTCCCCGGAAGTTATTCCATAATATTTAAGTATTGTCATCATATTGGCGTCAGCGCCCATTATCCTCACCGGGATACGATTTTGTTTTATCTGGTTAAAATCCCTTATTCCTGATTCTTTTCTAACGGCGACAAGGAAATAAAAAGGATCTTCTATTTTGGCGATAAGACGAAGATTACGATATCCTTCCTTGCTGCCGGGGGATCCTTTATATGCTGAGCTTAGCATAGCGCTTGATGTCACCCCGAAATCCACACGTGCGTTTACCCGCATGTTAACGCCATCCTCAAGGTTTACCTCATCAAGGGGTGGGGGATAGGCATTCTGAGAAACAAGCGGGGGCCCGTATGCCCTGTTGCAGTTCCGGCAGAGGATCACAGAATAGCCGTACGGTTTCATAGCGTCCTTTACATAGTCGCCGATCTCTCCCCAGGGACAACCGTTAGCGCATGCAGATGCCATGACGGGCCTCTTGACTTTCCATCCCGTTTCTCCGACATCGATGTCTTCCTGCGCCAGAATATTATTACCGGTGATAATTAGAAAAACGGAGATCACTGCAGCAAATAAGCTTCGGTTTTTTACAGATGAAATATTCATGATAAGGATTTTAATTCTTTTCCAAGTTACTAAAAGAAATCGTTGATGCGCATTAATACATTCAAATGAAAATGTCAATCCACAGGATACCTGATTGCAACAATCCTTCAATCACCATTCCAGCTTAATGAAAGAGACGCCCTGTCTTGGTAAAGCGAAGCTGATATGTGTTCCTTCCTTTTTCCCTGCTATCCATTCCGGGGATGTTAGCAACTTTAAATGACCTGCTTCTTCAACCTGGCGGTACTGTTCTGCAGAAGGCTGCTGTGGAGAACCCAGTTTCTGCCACATCGCATAGGAATTGCTGAATTCCTGGTCGACCCTGTAATGATGCATCAGAGCGGGACCATCAGGTATGTTATTCACTATCAGCTCTATATCGTTGATATCTCCAAGAATATCGTCGTCGTGGTAGTTCCAGACAATTATTGTCACCTCATTCTCATCGGCACATGCAAAAGCATTTATATCAGGCTGATTGCGTATTCCTTCCTTAATGACCTTCTCTGCCGGATAAGGATTTCCATTCACCCTAACCCGCTGGCCACGCATCATCCCAAACATCCGGAAGATATTCATTACAGGTTTATCCACTCCGTTGGATGCCAGTTCACGAAATCCGGCAAACCATTCCTGGTCTTCAAATTCAAAAGCCCAGGTAACAGCGCCAAGAAGATTGACTTTGTAATCGTCCATTAGCTCAAATATCTTGGCGAAGGAAGAAGCCGTATAGCTTGGATAAACAGTACCGTTCCTGTAGCCGTATCTTGGATCACGTTTCCATGAGCATGCTGCACAACCCTCCGGATCACATTCACCGATTATGATTGGAAGCCCTTTCAGTTCTGGGAAGCTGTTTACCGCTTCAAACCCTTTGGCAATGTCATTCAGCTGAGTGCCCATATTCATGCGAATATGCCCTTCAACAGTCTGAGGATTGCCCTTCGCATGAAAACCTATGTATTCCAGGGGTGATCCTTTCTTCCCTGTTACGTAGTTTGTTCCGTTCACACAATGATCCAGAAAACGATAGAGGTAAACATTGCCGCTTTTTCCTGCCGGACCGGTTGTGTGAGGTCCGCCGACAATACAATCCGGGCAGGCACGTTTTACAGCATCAACAGCGTAGTCGTATAGCTTGCAGTATTCCTCGAATGTCCCTGACCAGTAACCAATATCCGGCTCATTCCATACTTCCCACAGCCATTTCTTTATCTCATTCTCACCATGAACCTCCTTCTGATGGATCACAAGCTGATAGATCAGCTCAGCCCATTTTTTATAATCTTTGGGAGGATATGTCCAGCCGGTAAATATGTCACCTGTGGTGCTCCATTCATGTTTATAGGGTTCAGGATTTGTTGACAGTGCCTTAGGCATGAATCCGAGCTCCACAAGAGGTATAAGGCCATGTTCAACCTGTGTATTCAGTATTTTATCCAGGATTGTCCAGTCATAGACCGGCTTTCCCTTCGAGTCTTCTGTATAAACATTTGTAAAACCCCACTTCAGGTCAGGTTCACCCTCTTTTGAGGTGAGGAGATTATGTGTCCGGACATATACCGGAACGGGGCTCAGATCAGCAATCTCTGCAAGCAGCTTTTTCCCGTTTTCGTAATATGTATAGTTTGGTTCATCATATCCGAAAAAAGCATATATGGGCAGCATTTTTCCGACAGGATCGCCTGCATCGATTTCGAGGATAACATGATCCGGCTGGGCTATAATTGATGGACACCAGCATAAAATAAAACTGAGAAGAATGAAGGTGAGTCGCATGGGAGATAAGTTATGAGTTTAAATTACTCATTTTTTTTCATATCCCTGAAATAGTTTTTTAACATTTTTCCGAAGACCTTGTCTTTCTTTCGTTTTTCTGCTACAGAAGTATTGAACCTTTCCTGTTCCCTTATTATCTTCTGGTAGTTATCATAAGAATCCTTATCGATTGATCCATTATTAAGTGCTTCAAGCACAGCGCATCCTGTCTCGTTTATGTGTTTGCAGTCAGGGAATTTACACTTAGAAGCTAATTCAAAGATATCCTCAAATGTTGTTCTGATCCCATCTATATTATCTGTCATCCCAAGCTCTTTCATGCCAGGGTTGTCGATTATTATACTGCCATTTTCAAGCACTATAAGTTCCCTGTGTTCTGTAATATGTCTGCCCTTGTTTGTGCTGCTGCTGATATTGCCGGTTTTAAGGACATTCTTTTTAAGAAGGTTATTTATCAATGTTGATTTTCCGACTCCTGATGAACCAATGACACAATATGTTTTTCCCGGCTGCATGAAAACCAGGATCTGGTTTAATCCTTTTAAGGTCAGATTGCTAAGCAGGAAATACCTGATCTTCTTTTCTCTTTTTTCTAGGTTCTTGATAGTATCATTTATCTCTGCTTCAGTCAGGAGGTCAATTTTGCTTAAAATGAGAACAGGTTCAACTCCGGCTTCATAACAAATGGCCAGGTATCGTTCCAGTCTGTTGATATTGAAATTATTGTTTATTGCCTGGACTATAAGAGCTGCATCAATATTGGCGGCTATTATCTGGATCTCACCTGGTTTGCCAACAGCCTGACGGGCCAGAACCGATTTTCTCGGGAGTATTTTATAGATAATTGCCTTATCTGAATCGTAGGTCTTCATTGCCACCCAGTCGCCAACGGCAGGGAAGTCAGATCTCGATCCGGCAGAGTATCTGAGGTTCCCGGTCACTTCTGCATCATATTCATTTTCTCCGTCAGAAACAATATATCTTTCCCGATGCTCCTGAGTTACCCGTCCGACAGAGAATTCTGAAAGATCGGGATCTTCTATAAGTCCTAAAACAGTTCGCACCATTCTTTCAGCTGAAGAGCAAGATCATAAGCAAACTTGCGGATTTCCCCTCTTGCTTTTTCCTTATCTTCGTCAGACATTTTCCGCCAGGTTTCTATTCTGGCTGTAGGCGGCTCCCACATTGGCACCATTTCTGCCCCTTCAAGCAGATTGGCACAATATTCGGCAGCTTCCAGAATATCGTCGACCGGAGTCGCCGGAGTTCTGTTTCCCATAGGTTTGACCGAACTTCTCCTGGATATGAACGGTGCAATCCCAAATACATCCGGTTCTTCAACAAAGTCGCCATTAAGTACTTTCTCTACAAGAGCGATTGCTTTCTCCGCATGTTCTTCCCTGTTAGGGAGAACCTTTATTGTAGTATTTAAATCACGTTTTCTGTAAAAACCATAGATTGCAGCAATTGATGCAGGATCCCTGATAGTTCCGTCAGGATAAACAAGTCCGTGGATATCGCTCCAGTAGCCGCTGATTATAAGGTCAAAAACATACCATCCCACATTATGCTCATCTGCAATCTGAATAGCCATATCATATGGATTGGAACGGCCAATGCAGCACAATTCACTATTGATCAAAGGTTTGTTGTATTTCTTTGAATACCCTTCGGCAATAGCATAGCTTTCTTCAACACGGGAACGGGTTTCAAGATAATCGTGAAAAGAAATTACATCGACAAGATCTGATGTATATTCACAAAATTTTGGTATCCAGTGGCCTACTGTAACAGCATTTACCGGGTCAATTTTTTTCACGTATGTAATAAAGTGACGAACAAAACCTGCAATTTCATCATTCCGTTTCTGCTGTTCTTCCGGCGGAGCCTTCCTGTAGTAATCATTCATTTCGGGTTCGTTCATAATATCCCACATCAGAAGGCCCTCTTCATTCTTTAGTGCATTTACAATTGCAGTCACATATTTTTCACAAGCTGCTTTTGCATTTTTTTCCAGGAGTGCAGGGAAAGTTCCGTTAAACAGAATCGGTGTTACCGTTACTCCATTTTTATTGCATGTGCGGACATAATTAAGCACTCTTTTAATATACTCTTCAGGATTACTCTCGTAAGCCCTCTGACTAAACCAGACACGGGTGCTGTTTAACTGAAGTCGCTTCATAAAACCCAGATCCCTGTCAAGGGTTTCCTGGTCGGGAGTTAAATTGTGGCAGACTCCGCGGACGAAACTGTAGTCTTTCAATGGTTCCTTTGCTGTTAAGGAACTTGTCAACAGAAAAATGATTCCAATGAATACCAGTAGTTTAATTTTCATTATATTAAGGTTTTAGGATAGATATAATTTGTAATTATTTCAAGTTTCCATATAATAAATATAAAAGACTATTAATACTCTTCCGGATTCTTAATGCCTCACAATAGTAATTTTATAAACTGTTATTCTACTGTAAAACTATGTAAACGCAGTTATATAGAGTTATAAGATTACATATCTGTTTATATCTCAGTCCCTGATTCTTGTTCCTGACAAGACAATATTTCCCGGTTCAGGCTGCTGCATATCAGGAGGGCCCATCCTGCGACGGGCAGGAGCAAGGATCTCCATCCTGAGGTCATCACCATCAAATGTAAACCTGAATGTTTCATCTGACCCGGGGTTGAACATTGATAAATAGTAAGCCGAAAGCTGGTTCTCTGCTGTCCATGTGCATATACCTGCTGTTTGCACCGGGGTAACACCCATTGCATTTGGGTAAACAGTGCGGGCAACTGATAGTGTGCGGTCAGTCATTCCGTGCAGCCAGGTATCAAGTCCGAATGGTATGTTATGAATTGCACCGGCTGTGACAAAAGTGAGATAGCAGTTGCCGGAAGCATCAAATCGGAAAAGGAGATTTCGGATACCTGATTGATTATCATCCATCTGATACCTTCTGGTGCTCGTTGTTATCTTTGATATACTTGAACCAGTAAACGGGCGCTTGATCTCATATCCTGAAATTGCTTCTTTCAGATCGAATGAATTATCAGCTTTCAGTGGCTTGTCGCTCATTGAAGGCAGCATGTCGTAGATCAGGCTGTTGAAACCGGCTTCATCGCCTATGCTGCTATGGCATACAAGTATGAAATCGTATTCCGGAATGACCATTATCAGCTGGTTCTGACCACCTATTGCCCTGTACGAGTTGTTACGTCCCATCCAGATCTGATAGCCATAACCCTGTGCACCATCATCCTTTGCATTATCAATCTGTTCATTTGTCCATTCAGGATGCTGAAAGATATGCGGGGTGGTAGCTGCTTCAATCCATGCCGGATCAAGCAGCTGTTTTCCGTCCCAAAGCCCTTTGTTAAGAAGGAACAGTCCCATCTTAGCCATATCAGACGTTTTCATATGAGAACCTCCGTTGCCCATATTGTAGCCGTCGTTATCCATTTCCCAGATAACGTCCTTAATACCAAGCGGATCAAGTAACCGTGGCTTTAGAAATTCATGGATTGTAACACCGCTGACTTTGGATATGATATGAGACAGCATATGCGATGCGGTGATGTTATATGCAAAGGATGTTCCCGGATCATGAGCGTATTCCCCGGCAAGGAAGGATTTTACCTGGCTTAATCCGGAACCGGCATACCGTGTTGAGGCATGTCCCACCGACATTGTAAGCAGATGTTTTACAGTCAGGCCGGCCAGCTGGGGAGAAATTGTTTCCGGTAGGAGATCAGGGAAAAAAGAGGTGACCTTATCTTCAATGTTCAGTAAACCCTCCTGCACTGCAAATCCGACAGCAGCTCCTGTAAAAGTCTTCGTTGCCGAATACATTGCATGCTGGTACTCCGGCGCGTAAGGTGCCCACCAGTGCTCAGTTATTACTTTCCCATGCCGGATCATCATCAGGCCGTGTACATCATAGCCTTTTTCTTCAACTGATCTGAAGAAGCTGGCAATAGTTTCTGAAGGGACACCCTGTTCTTCAGGAGTGCTTCTCTGTAACCCATCCTCATATACAAGGGGAGATTCAGCTGAACGTGAGCATCCGGACGAAAATAAGATCACTATGAGCAAAGCAAGCGATAAATCATGGAAGGAATATTTTGTTTTCATAAACTAATTATTTGAGTTTGAAAAAACATCTGGATCCGCATTGTTTAGAAGTCAGTTAATATCAACCCGCCGTTAGGCTGTATTGTTACTGGCACTTCACCGTTTTTGCCGACTTTGATTTTTCCCATAAATGGTTTTAAATTGCTGTCGTCGTAATATCTTGTCACCTCTTTCCCTGTCAGCATAGGAAGCTGAATCTTTAATTCGAGTGCATTGCTTTGCGCATTTACGCCGACTATATACCACTTATCCCTGTTCCTTCTTCCGAGGATAACGTATTTACCCGGATAGCCGTCGATGAATACAGTTTCGTCCCAGGTAGTCGGGACATTCTTCATAAAGTCAATTTCAAAGGAAGGGACATCAGTGAGGTTATTCGGAGTCAGTGCAAACATCTGAACCGGATTCTGGAACAGAACAGAAGTAGCTAGCTGGAAAATGTCCGAGGTTTTTCGTGTGGTTCCCCTGTTATTGGTTCGGCTATGTCTTTTATTCAGCAGGACGGGTCCAAATTCCATGCAGCCGACAGCGTTTCTGATGAAAGGATGCAGAGAGGCGTTAAATGCTTCCATGTCGTTAGCCCTTTGTCCGAAAATAAGGTTTTCAGAAGCCAGTACTGCTTCACTGCCGACATAATTCGGATACATCCGTTCCCAACCCCTTGGTATTGTGGCTCCATGGAAGATTATCATCAATCCGTGATCATTAGCATCGCTAAGGATATCTTCATAAAGCTTCATAGTCTCCTGTTTATCGCCTCCGAAGAAATCCACTTTCAACCCTTTTACTCCCAGGCTTTTCAGCCATTCCATTTCTTTTTTTCTGGCAATTGCATTGTTCATCCTGTTTCGCGGACCCTGAGGAGCATCGTTCCAGTACCCGTTGGAGTTATACCATAAGAAAACATCGACGTTTTTGGAGTGAGCATAATCAATTAAAGCAGGCATTCGTTCATATCCTATTTCAGCATCCCACAGCGCGTCAATTAGAATAAACTCATAACCCAGATCAGAAGCAAGATTTATAAATGTCACCTGGTCATCCCAGTTCATGCTTGCATCCTGCCACAGTATCCAGCTCCATGTTGAGCGGCCGTAATCATATTTCCGGGAAGCTTCATACAGAGGTTCCACAACATCGTTTGTAATAGTTGTTTCAACTATTGGTTTCAGGGTGTTGCCGATTGTCAGGGTACGCCACGGCGTCGACCCCGGTAATGATAGACCAGGAGCAGAATTGCCAAAACCATTATTCTCTCCCGGTTCAGGAAAAGTAACAGTATAGATACCTTCAGAGCTTCCTTCACTAAGACGGGATCCGCAATAATTACTTCCTACACCTGTCTCAGAAACAAGAACCCAGCCATCATCGCCGATATGGAAAAGACAGGGAAAAGTATAACCAAGACCATATTTTGAAGGCTTTCCTATCGGTTCGTCAGCAACATATTCCTCTTCGTAGCTGGGCTTTGAGTTTTTCCAGCCGATCCCCGGTGTTGCCTGGGGAGTAAGGAAAGTTGTTGTCTTTTGAGGAAAATTAAAACCGCTGAGTTCTTTTTCGATTATACAGGTTATTCTTTCACCATACTGAGGTAGGGAGTAACGAAAAGCCACATCGTTATTGCTTACACGAAAAACGACATCTATTTTCTGATTTTCTTTGTTTGCAAGGGTCAATGTAAGTTCGTTCGCAATGTAACTGACTGATGATCTTTTTATACGATCAAGGGAATACTTCTCATTTATTTCAGCTTCTTTTACAGATGAGATCTGCAGAGCCCTGCTGAAATCCCCGACACTTGTAATAAGACCGAGAGGAGAATCTTCAAGCATTGCAAGTCCATTGTAATTAATTGTATAACAGAGTATATCGTTCTTAACGGATATTGTAATAATGAGCTTGCCATCAGGACTCTTCACAATATTTTGCTGTGACAGAATTGGGAGTGCTGACAGCAATACGAAACAGAGAGTAAGGTATCTTTTCATTGCATTTAAAATTTCAGATTAAAATAAATAAAATTAACATAAGATTCTTTTTCAATCGCTGTATTTTTATTATCACTCCAGGCATATTTCGCCAGATAAATACAAGCGTGCTTTTCCTCCGATCAGGCATCTGTCATTTCTAAATTCGCACATCAGCTGACCTCCTCTTTTTGACAGCTGATGAGCGATCATCTTATTCTTCCCGAGTCTGGCAGACCAGAAGGGTGTCAATGATGTGTGGGCCGAACCTGTTACAGGATCCTCATTTATTCCGCATTGAGGTGCAAAAAACCTCGATACAAAATCAACGTTATCTCCCTTCGCTGTAACGATAAGTCCCCGTGCAGCCAGCTTAAGCATTTTTCCAAAATCGGGTTCAATTTTTTTTACGATATTCTCATTTTCCAGTTCAGCCAGATAATCACTTCTTCCTTTATACAATTCTACTACCCTTGTCCCGATGGAATTTTCAACCTCCTGGAGTTCTTCCTTTGTTGATAATTTCATTTTATCGGTAGGAAAATCAAGTATAAGCATTTCTTCTTTCTTTTCGACAAATAACATTCCGCTTCTAAGTGTTTGGAATCTGATAATCTTTTCAGGGTAATCAAGCACATTGAACAGCACAAATGCCGAAGCAAGTGTGGCATGGCCGCAAAGATCAACTTCCACGGCAGGAGTGAACCATCTGATCTTAAAATTCTTATCATCAGGTATGACGAATGCTGTTTCAGCCAGGTTATTTTCGAATGCTATAGATTGCATCAGATCATCGCTCAGCCACTCATCCATTACGCAGACAGCTGCAGGGTTGCCTGAAAATAGTTTATCAGTAAATGCATCTGCCTGAAACATTTTGATCTTTTTCATTTTATTGTGTTTTTAAGGTTGTTCTGGTACTATATTTAAACAATCATAGACGCTTTTAAGAGAATCAATATTTTCAGTTAAGACAAAAAGGACATCATCGGCTTCTATCCCGGTGCTTCCGCCAGGTGTAATGTATTTGTCTTTTCTTTGAATTATAGCGATCTCACTTGTTTTCGGAAGGCCGAGCTGTACTATCTGTTTACCTATTGCATCACAATCCCTGGGAATGACAATCCGGGTAAGATTTGATTTAAATGACGGAGCCAGCTCAATATCTGCAGATGTACGGTATTTGACCTTCTCAGGTAATGTGAGATGAAGGATCCTGGCGACGAAAGGGAGGGATGTGCCTTGTATCAGAACAGAAGTAAGTGAAATGAAAAAAACAAGATTGAAGATCATCTGAGCTTTTTCTGCTCCTGCCAGAAGAGGATATGTTGCAAATACAATTGGAACAGCTCCCCGCAGTCCCACCCATGATATAAGTAACCTGTTCCGGATGGGAACTTTGAAGAAGGCAAGACTCATAAAGACACTTACAGGTCTGGCTATCAGAATAAGAAAAACCGAAATCAGAAGACCTGTACCAATCACCGGTATTATATGGCTTGGGAATACAAGCAGGCCCAGAGTGAGAAACAGGACTATCTGCATCAGCCAGGCAAAGCTGTCAAATGATTTCAGCAGTTTCTTCTTGTGAATAAGATCTTCTTTTCCCAGCCAGATAGCTGTGAGATAAACCGACAGAAAGCCATTACCGCCAACGAAGTCAGTGGCTGAGAAACTGAAAAACATGATTGCTATCGCCAATACAATATATAAACCTTCATATTCCAGTTTGATACTATTGATAATCCATTTGGCTATCCGGCCAAATGCAAGACCTAATACAGCTCCGAATAACAATTGTTTTAGAAAAAGCAGTACCAGGCTTATTAATGTAGTTTCGGGCATTGTCACAAGACCGGTGAATGCTATAGTTAGTATATAGGCCATTGGATCGTTGCTCCCGCTTTCAAGCTCGAGGATGGGACGTAGATTTCCTTTTAAGGCTAATTTCTTTGAGCGTAATATTGAAAAAACTGCTGCAGAGTCTGTTGATGATACTATTGATCCCAGCAACATGCCTTCAGCAAGTGTAAAATCAGTAGCCCACCAGACAAAAATCCCGACTGCTGTTGCAGTAATAAGAACGCCAAAAGTTGAAAGGATCATTCCCTTTCGCATAACAGGTCTTATCGTTTGCCAGTCAGTGTCCAGTCCGCCTGAGAACAGGATGAAATTCAAAGCGATTATGCCGATGAACTGAGTGGTCCGTGGATTATCAAAATAAATACCGCCGACACCATCGGATCCCGCCAGCATGCCAATACCCAGGAACAGAATTAATACCGGGATCCCGAATTTGTAGGAAGTTTTGCCTGCAAAAAGGGAAATAAAAAGAAGGATTGATCCAATAAGTAATATATTTTCGGTAGACAAATTCATGACCAGGTGAAGATAGAATTTTCTGATGAGTTTTTAAACCTGGTTTTTAAGATTCAGAAGAGGGACCTTTGTCATCCGGAATATTTGGTCCTGAATTATCTTTTTGGAGTGATAACTATCAGCATATTATTGTCATCCTCCCTGATCGATTCCGCAATTCTTTTTAGTTCAGCTGCCCTTTCCGGACTTTTTAATTCAATGTCCTTTGACTCATCTGAAGACATATATTTTTTGAATGTCAGGGCATCTGTCCAGGAATACAAAATTCCGTTGCAGGCAAATCTGGGTTCGATGTTTATTCCGCCTGCGATGTCATCTCTTATTAAAGCTTTAACATTAAACTGACGGTTTTCTCCGGACTTCTTATCATAGACTCCCCAGAATCCGTTTTCCTGGAAAGAATACCTGTACAGCAAGTACCTGTCCGTTTCGATTATTTCTGAAAACATTACGAATTTTTGCATCGGGACACTTGAACTGATATCGGATAATGGAACATTGGCAAGGAAATCAGTTGTAATCCCATTTCCGCCTGTGTTCAGGATCAGGCAGGGAATAAACTTATAATCTTTTGTTATAGTGAACATTGTATCTGTAAGGAAACCTTTTATATTTAACTCGTCATTGTTCCTGTTAATGGCATTATCAATACTGAAGGCCATAACCACCCTGGAGTTTTTTGTAAACCTGTAATAATTTGTTCTTTTGAACAGAGTATCACCTTGCTGGTTTATAATTATGCACTGGTAATCTTTTTCCCCAGTTGATGCGGCAAAAGATAAGAGGATATTATCCTGATTGGGAATGAAATCACAGTATTGGGGCCGGATATCAAGATTAAGTTGTCTTGAATACCTGAATCCGGTATCAAGCTCGTTGAAAAAAACAAGTTTATCTCCTGACAGAACAACTACCTCTTTCTTCTCAGGATTGATATCATAGTCTGACAGATAGAGATACTCCTCCGGACCTCGTCCCTGCTTGTTAAGCTTGTAAAGGAACTTCCCGCTTTTATCGAAGCAAAGTAACTCGGATACATTTCTGATGTAGAATTTATCATCTGTTACTTTAAGGCCACTAACGAATTTCATTAAAGCTTTCGGATGAGTTTCAAGAGGTATGTACTGTATATCAGTGGCTATATCCGACAGGTTCTTCAGCTCAGGTCCTGTTGGTGTCAAAACATCGATACTTTTTATTGACGTTGTACTGTCATTACTGCAGCTGTATAAAATGAGCATTAAAATCAAAAGGGTTTTTAGATTCATATATCTTGTTTTGGAGTTGCGATAAATAAAATCGGATTATCGGTTTCCTTCACTTCACTTTTAATCCTATCCAGCTGAGTAAAAATATCACTTGAAAATTTGCTTTTTTCTTTATCGGTGGTAGTATTTAATAATTCGATGGGAGAGTAGGTGATATAGAGCTTATTGTCAGGCATAAGCGAAGGGAAAGTAATGCTTTTGTCTTCGGTTGTCTGTATTTTCCCGGTCAGATCATCGGTATATGATTTTATTAAAGCAATTTCTGCTTCCGATTTATTCAGCAAGAAATATTTGTTTTCGTAGTTTGCAGCTCTCCATCCATTTCCTATTGATGTCCATGAAGTAAGCAGATAGAAATTGAGTATCATGAAACCCGGATTCTCATATTGATCAAAACGTATTCTTCTGTCTCCATCAACAGGGCTCACTCTGGGTATATTTTGTTTGTTCTTATAATTAAATATTAAATACGGCGATAGCGTATTGTTTCTGAATAAAAACAATGTATCATCAAGACTATACTTCACATGGATTGACCTGTCTCCCTGATATATCAGCATGCGCTGTAGTATTTCCTCGCTGCCGTCTCTCGGCAGTATCTGACTTCGGTTACTTTTTATCCCGGAAATGAATTTTCCCTTGAAATTCTGGATGAACAGGGCATAGGGATTAGTTTCGCCACGTGATAATCCCTCAATTGATCCCATTAAAAGTGTATCTTCATAAACAATGAAGTTAGACCAGCGACCTTTGAAACATTTCTCAATCGGGGAGAGGAATACCTCATTTTTAATATCATAGCGTAAAATATTATCCGGATGTCTTAACTCATCTTCAATGAACAGGATATTTTCAGTTGCCTGATAAAAATATGTTGATGTGGATGCCGAAATTTCTCCGGGTCCCCTGCCTACACTGACTATCTTCCTGACAAACTTTCCATCTGACCGGAACTTATAAATCCCGCTTCTGTTTTCAAGTATAATGATAAATTCCTTTCCAATATGAAGGACCCTGATCCAGTCTCCCAGCAGAGATTCATTCGTTGTTTCAAGCGGGATAAGACGGCAGCTGTCTGCCAGATTGCTAAGTTTCAGATCAATTTCAGTCTTGCAGTTATCCAGGTCAAATATAAGCACCTTGTTCTCCTCAATCTTTTTCCTTCCACAATGCCAGGAGGCTAATATTAAAACAATTGAAAGTAACAGGAGAAGAGCCTTTTTCATGCGGAATCTTACTGTTTTCTAACAAATATACGACTATTATATTAGTTATACAACTATTTATAATATTAATTTTCAGGAGTGTCATCCCGAATGAATCAATCCTGAGTTTACGAAGGATTGACGAGTGAAGAATCTCCTCCCCATCTCACAAATACTAAAAGGGGTTTCATCGAAATGAATCTTCCTTTAGTAAACGAAGGATTTACGAATGTGGGAACTGCTTCCGATATGAGATGACAAGTCAGATTAGTTTTCCTGCAACTTATAAACTGCTGCCTTATACATTCGGATTAAATGATAAGCACATTTTAGTTTACAGGGCTAAACAGAATGAATAACGGAATAATAATTTTCCGGGGTGATCTTAAGAAATTAATCCATAATCCGGATTTAAACCCTTAGTGCTCCGCGAAAGTCCCTGGAAGCATAATAGGAGGATGCTCCATTAAGATATATGAATACATTATCCATAGCAGCTGCCATATCCATAGCATTATCCCTTGGTTTCGATTCTTTTCTCGAATCAAGCGCCATACTGTCATAACAAAGACTCCGACGGCCTTCAGGGCTTCAATTACATACTAAGCAACTGCTAAATAAAAAAGCCCGGTAAGCCATGTAATACAAAGCTACCGGGCACCCTGGCAAATAAAGTTTTACTTCAAATCAAAACGGTCAGCATCCATCATTTTTACCCATGCCTTCACAAAGTCAACAACAAATTTTTCTTTGTTGTCATCCTGTGCGTAAAGTTCTGCATAGGCACGCAGTACAGAATTGGAGCCAAACAGCAGATCAACTCTTGTAGCTGTCCATTTTGTTTGATCGGTCTTTCTGTCAACAACATGATAAAGGTTTTCCGCGACAGGTTTCCACGTGTATTTCATATCGGTAAGGTTTACAAAGAAATCATTTGTAAGCAAACCCTCTTTTTCTGTAAAAACACCATGTTTTGAACCGCCATGGTTTGTTCCCAATACCCGTAAGCCACCGATCAAAACAGTCATTTCAACAGCAGTCAGGCCCATTAGTTGAGTTCTGTCGAGCAACAGTTCTTCGGCTTTGACTGCATATTCTTTTTTAAGCCAGTTTCTGTAACCATCGTGAACAGGCTCCAGGGCCTCAAAAGACTCATTATCTGTCATTTCAGGTGTCGAGTCGCCTCTGCCCGGGGAGAACGGGACTTTGATATTAACACCGGCATCATGTGCAGCTTTTTCTATTGCTGCGCTTCCACCCAGGACAATCAGATCGGCAATGCTGACCTTTTTATTCAGTCCGGCCTGAATTTCAGAAAGTTTCTTCAGTACCTTATCAAGTCTTTCCGGCTCATTGCCTTCCCAGTCCTTTTGGGGGGCCAGTCGTATTCTTGCACCATTTGCACCACCTCTGTAATCTGAGCATCTGAAGGTCCTGGCACTGTCCCATGCTGTTGTGATAAGCTCTGTCCGCGTTAATCCGCTGTTTAATAGTTTGGCTTTCAGATCTTCAATTTCCGTATCAGAAAGTGTATAATTAACAGTGGGAACAGGGTCCTGCCAGATCAGATCTTCTTTCGGGACATCGGGTCCAAGGTAGCGGCTTTTCGGGCCCAGATCGCGATGAGTCAGCTTAAACCAGGCTCTGGCGAAAGTATCAGCAAAATACTCGGGGTCTTTATAAAAACGTTCGGATATTTTCCTGTATTCAGGATCCATTTTCAAAGCCATATCTGCATCTGTCATCATTGGATTTTTACGAACACCGGGCAGGTGAGCGTCAAAGGGTTTGTCTTCTTCCTTAATATTGACAGGTTCCCATTGCCAGGCTCCGGCCGGGCTTTTTTTAAGTTCCCAGTCATAAGTAAGAAGCAGATAGAAATAAGTTCTGTTCCACTTATTGGGATGGGTTGTCCATGCACCTTCCAGTCCGCTTGTAACAGTATTTTCAGCATTTCCTTTTCCCCTGGGATTCATCCAGCCAAAACCCTGATTTTCGATAGGAGCAGCCTCAGGATTTGGTCCCAGCATTGATGCATCACCATTTCCGTGAGCTTTGCCAACGGTATGGCCTCCGGCAGTTAATGCAACAGTTTCCTCATCATTCATTGCCATGCGTTTGAAAGTGGTTCGCATATCTTTGGCTGTTTTAAGAGGATCCGGATTCCCGTCCACGCCTTCAGGATTTACATAGATTAATCCCATCTGAACAGCAGCCAGGGGATTTTCAAGAGACTCGCTGTCTGAGCTGGCTGAATAACGTGATTTTCCAAGCCATTCCTTCTCAGCCCCCCAGTAGATATCCTTTTCAGGGTGCCAGATATCCTCTCGTCCACCGCCAAAGCCGAATGTCTTGAATCCCATGGATTCATATGCCATATTTCCGGCAAGAATAAACAAATCGGCCCATGATATTTTATTACCGTATTTTTTCTTAACGGGCCATAATAATCTGCGTGCCTTGTCAAGATTTACATTATCAGGCCAGCTGTTGAGAGGAGCAAAACGCTGATTGCCTGTATTGCTTCCGCCGCGTCCGTCAGCTGTCCGGTAAGTGCCCGCACTGTGCCAGGCCATCCGGATCATTAAGCCACCATAGTGACCCCAGTCAGCAGGCCACCATTCCTGATTGTCAGTCATTAATTTTTTCAGGTCATTTTTAAGTCCTTCAAAATCAAGCTTTTTAAATTCCTTACGGTAATTAAAGTCATTACCATAAGGATTTGTTTTAGAGTCATGCTGATGTAAAATGTCTAAATTCAGAGCATTTGGCCACCAGCTCATTACGGAACTATTTGTATCCGTATTTGCTCCGTGCATTACCGGGCATTTTCCTTTTTTTGAATTGTCCATTTGTTTACGGTTTTTCTTTAATTACTGAATTTTCCTGTTATCTGTAGTTTGATGTCATGGATTTTGAAATTTTTAATTTTCTTCTTCTTAAAATATCCATTTATCAGGTCGTCCAACTGTTTATCTTCATAATCTTCGAGGCGGTCATTTTCTGTGCAGTACAAATGGTGGTGGTGAGTTAAAACAGCATCATATCGTAATATGCCTTTTTCGTTTTTAACTTTTAAAAGAAGCTTGTTATAAGTGAGTGTATCCAGAACCTTATAAATTGTACCGACTGAAATATGAGGATTGTTTTTTTTGACTTGTCCGATAATTTTCTCAGCAGTAGGGTGCTTGCCTAATCTCACGACAGTCTCATATATTGCTATACGCTGAGTAGTGATTTTTAAGCCCGAATGTTTTAATTTTTCACGGAAAAGATCTATCGGCATCTATTATTAAATAATAAGTATTCTGTAAAGATAATAATTCTTATTAAGATAACCGACAGATCCTGGCAATTTTTTACCAGATAGAGTAAAATAATTAATAAATCCGGTCTGTTTCCTGTGGAAATCTGACTACTTTAAATCCTTCTTAAAATCACGAATCCCTTCATAGATTAAAATTACAGCAACGAAACCAATAAGGATAAACATCATGATCTTTGAGGTGGTTTCTTTTGAAATTAGAAAGGAAAGGAAAATCAATGCCAGCCATTTTAAGATGTAAAAAGCAACCTTTTGTGTTTTCATAGGGCATATTATTTATAATGATCTGAGTATCTAAATTTAGCATTTTTATTTATAAGACTTGGTTTGCAATGAATTATATTTTTGTATTTATCCAGGCTTCATCCAGAAATATTTTCAACCTGAAAGTGAAAAATGCAAAAGCATGTTCGGTGAGTTGAAGAAACTATTTCAGACCTTCGTTTAATAGATTTCTTTTCCAGTCTCCAGGTAATTTGTCAGGTCGTTCAGGAATCTTACCATGGGTGCGCCGTCTATCACATCATGGTCGACAAGAATTGTCATATTCAGGATCTCCCTGATTTTTATTTCATTATCTGTCACAACGGGTTTTTTGATTACTGATCCCACTCCAAAAGAAAGCGGATGGACTGACTTGTGTATGAACCAGCCATTTATCCTGCCTATCATGCCTACCGATGTGACTGCTACATTCCCCATAGTTCTGAAAGCAGCTTTGGGATTCTTAAGCAATAATCTCCAGAAGAGTCGTCTCAGCGATCCGGGTAAATGATAGTATAATCTCTGATATAAAGTCGATCGTTTTTTTAACACAATATCGTCAGACTCCAGTTCCTGGCTTTTAGCATTCTCTATTTCCCGGGTTATTGCTTCAGCAGATTTTTCATTTGCTTTTTCAATTACAAGCGGGATTGGGACATTCGAGTCTCTGATTTTCTTCTCAACTATAATTGATACGTTAATATCATTGAAGATTATGATTTTCTTTTTGTTATAAAAATATGCAGCAGCTTCCGGGTGTTCTTTCAGTACACTTCCGATCACTTTTATAAGCCAGGCATTAAAGGAGATATTAGTCCCTTTTTTTCTAAGGTCTCTTAATTTCGCTCTGCTCTCAGTTACATCGAATTCGAGCATTGCATTGATGTGGTGTTTCCGTAAACCGGCATCGAAAATATCGAAGGTTGCTATTCTCGAGCGGAAGATGTCCTGATAACGATAATATTCAGACATATGAAACTGGTTTGTCATAACAATAATTTAAAAGAACTGCAGCAGGCGGTAAAATTGTGATGCCCCTGGTTTAAAAGCCTTATTTTTCAATCACAATATCGAAGCTGCCAAGAAG
>JAEAME010000909.1_pt1 | contig 24503 bp, 22 predicted proteins | sample 8958731 | NCBI WGS metagenome assembly JAEAME01 (sample SAMN16933194, study PRJNA681113) | bioreactor sludge metagenome | isolation source: anerobic bioreactor sludge (Control) | place: India:Bengaluru | collected 2018-10-24 | reverse complement strand
TTCATCATCTGCGTCTCTTAAAGCGGTATCAGCAATAATTAGCTTCTCAATAGCACCCATCTGTACTGCCTCCTCAACTCCAGCTAAACCGTAAGTTATTGTACCCTCACCCTTACCTAATCGTTTCATTACTTCTTCTATGGCTTGGGTTTCTTCAACAACACGTAATTTATGAGTTGCTTTTAGAAGTACCCCTGAACGTAATGCTTCATAAATCCCAGCTGTACCGCCATTATTGACACTTTTTATGTCTGCAAGTGCTTTGTTCATGTCTTGAGCTTCTTCGGCTATGTACTTGGCAAAATCGGTTTTTACAAAACCAGTTCCTATAATTATTATTGGGTTGCGGTTTTGAGCCCAAATTTGGTTAAGACTGTTTAGGGCTTTTCGGAAGTAAGCTTTAGTACCTTCGATTCTTTTGTCAGCTTCATGTTTTCCAGGTAATCTTACTCTTTCTTCAACTCTAATTTCCACACCATACTGTTTAGTTTCAGCAACTGCAAATCCTTCATCGTCAATTGAGATAATTAGAAGAGGCTTTTCCGTTTCACTCGCGGCAATTAACCTGTCGAGCAAATGTTTTGGCCATTCTTTTTTAACTATAGTTACTGGTTGATTCAATCCTATAGCAAGAGTGTGATGTGCACCTGTGGGTATTATGTCAGGTGCATGACAAATTAGACCGTGAACACGTAGTTTTCCCAGAAATTTATCCCAGCTTACTGATTCCACTGTTACACCCATAAAGGCTGACACTCGTTCAGCGCTTTTTGGTCTTGAGCTTTCTGAATCGTTTTTTATTGCTCTTGAAGTGTAAGCATAAACCTCATCACCTTTATAGACTACGTTATAGAGGTGCCAGAGATCATCAGATGTATCTGGAACCGCCTTAACAAAGCCTTGGCGCAGGTTCTTTTCAATTATCTTCAAACTTAAACATCTCTGTTTAGCCTAAATGAATGCATACCGAACTAAAAATATACTACGGAAAACAAATGCTACCTAATCGATTATAATAAAAAAAATATAAAAAATTTTTTGTGGGAAGATATACTTCCCAGGGGTTTTTCTGCACTAAATTAGATGCAGTAGGTTGTAGAACAGCGGGATGAACACTATTGACAGCGTGCTGAGTAGCTTTATGAGTACGTGAAGACTTGGACCAGCTGTGTCTTTCATTGGATCACCAACTGTGTCGCCGACTACTGCTGCGCCGTGAGCTGGTGAGTTCTTTCCACCTAAGTGCCCAGCTTCGATGTATTTCTTTGCATTATCCCATGCACCTCCGCCAGTGTTCATTAGCAGGGCTAATGGTACTGCTGAGAGGGTTGCACCGATTACGAATGCACCAACTGCTTCTGGACCCATTAGTATACCTACGATTAATGGAACTACTACAACGATTAGTGCTGGAAGTACCATGCCTTTAAGAGCCGATTTTGTACTGATGTCAACTGCTCTGCCATAGTCGGGTTTGCCTGTTCCTTCCATTATACCCGGGATTTCTTTGAATTGTCGTCTTACTTCGGCCACCATTTCAGCTGCTGCTTTTCCTACTGCGCTGATTGCTTGTGAGCTAAAGAAGAATGGAACCATTGCACCTAAGAAACCTGCAACAAGCACTGCTGGGTTGGAAATGTCAATTGAGATTGCTATACCTGTTTGTAAGTGTACTTCTTCAATGTATGTTTGGAATAATAGTTGTGCTGCTAGAAGCGCTGAGCCTAATGCGAAGCCTTTTGTTAGGGCTTTTGTTGTGTTGCCAACTGCGTCAAGTGCTTCCATTGTTGATTCTGCACCGCCTTCGCCTGACATCTCTGCAATACCGGCTGCGTTGTCAGCGATTGGGCCAAAACCGTCTAAGGCTAGAACCATGCCCATAACTGCAAGCATACCCATGGTCGCAAGAGTTGTTCCATAGATGCCACCGATGAAGGGGTCGATACCAAGAACAGTACCGAACTGTGTTCCAAACCAGTATGATGTTATTAAGGCAATAACCAGTGATACAATTGGTAATGCTGTTGTTTCTAAACCAACCGCAAAGCCTGTGATGATGTTAGTTGCACTGCCTGTTTCGCTTGCTTTAGCGATTTTTATTACCGGTGATCTGTCTCGTCCAGTATAGTAGTCAGTGATGTAGTCTATTGCTACGCTTGCGGCTAAACCTGCAAGTAGACAGGCGTACAAGTACAGGTTACCAATGTAATTGTTACCCATTTGTGGGAACAGGAAAAGCGTTGCAAGTAAGAATAAAACACCTGACACTATAGTTGTTACTAGCAAGCCTTTTCTTAATGCTTTCATTGGGTGTTTTGCTTCGGCTTCGTTTAGTTTGACAAAAGGCATGCCTACTAATGTAGCAAAGATACCTAATGCGCGTGCTATTAATGGGAATATTAGAAAAACCAAGTTGCCTGTTGCTATGCTGATTAGTCCACCGATAATCATGCCACCGATGTTCTCACCTGTGGCTGATTCAAAGAGGTCTGCACCTCTACCAGCAGAATCACCTACGTTGTCGCCAACATTGTCAGCAATTACTGCAGGGTTGCGTGGATCATCTTCTGGAATTCCTGCTTCAACTTTGCCTACGAGGTCTGCACCGACATCTGCAGCTTTTGTGTAGATTCCTCCGCCAAGCTGTGCAAACAAGGCAATTAATGAGGCCCCAAAACCCATACCGACAATACCACTTGCAGCTGCGCGACCGATTTCTGCAGCTTCTGTAGCTGAGCTTATTCCACCAAACAGGGCATCAAAACCGCCGTAAAGCAAGAATAGAAAACTTACACCTAAAAGTGATAAACCGACAACGGCCATACCCATTGTGGCGCCACCGTAAAATGCTGTTTTAAGTGCTTTTTCAGCACCATGTTTTGCCGCCGCCACTGTTCGGACGTTTGCTTTAGTTGCATTGTCCATAGCAATGTAACCAGCAGCTAATGAGGCAACTGCACCTACTAAAAATGCGGCTGCTGTACCTACACCAAAAGGCCCATTGAGCTCGCCAGCTGTATTATAGGGCAAAGCAACCCACAATAGCACAAAAAGCACTACCGTGATTATTGCAATTGTTTTGTATTGCCTTTTCAGGAAGGCATAGGCACCTTCACGGATTGCCTGACCGACCTCAACAGCTTTTGGTCCACCAGGATCCATTTTACCTATCCTCTGCATCAATAGCAGAGAAGCCACAACGGCAATTATCCCGGCTATTGGTGCAATCCAAAATATCAGGGGGTTATTTGTTAAAGATGTTAGAGTTTGGAGTGCGATGTACATAGGAATTAGCCAGTCTCAACCATGTGCTAATAGCTTATATATTTTTCTAACTAAACAAGAAAAAAAGATAAGGTTCAAAACATTAATTGCATTGATTAAAATAAGTTTGAATTTTTATTTGTCGGTTGTATTTTTAAGGAAGTACAAACATTCTCCAATACTATAAAGAAGTAGAGAACTGAATTAAGTGAAAACGTTATGCCTTCAAGACTTATAGTTGTAAAAGTAGGCACACAGGGAATAACAACAAAAAAAGGTGAGCTAGACAATTTAGAAATGCAAAAGCTAGCCTATCAAATAGCACAAGCCACTAAGCAAGGAGATAAAATTATTCTTGTAACTTCAGGTGCTGTTGCAGCAGGCATAGCTGAGCTTGGGATTCCACCTAAACCAAAAGATGTCGCTTTTCAACAAGCTGCAGCTGCAACAGGTCAAAGTGTACTAATGGCAAAGTATAGAGAACTTTTCAAAAAATATGATTTGAAAGTTGCACAGATCTTACTAACTGCAGAAGATCTTTCAAACAGAGCATCTTATGTTCACACATGTGACGTGTTAGGTTTACTCTTAAAAGTTGGAGTAATACCGATTATCAACGAAAATGATGTAACATGTGTTGATGAACTCATGCGTACTGAAGGATACAAAGTAAACTTTAGTGACAACGATATGCTTTCAGTCCTTGTTGCAGGAGCAGTATGCGCTAACCTGATAATTATTTTATCAGATGTTGAAGGTTTATACACATGCGACCCTAAAAATCCTGGAGCTAAACTAATAAAAACTGTTGAAACAATCACTGACGAATTAAAGTCTTCACTTGAAGGTAAAAGCAAAAGGGGAAGAGGGGGAATCCAAAGTAAAATTAAAGCTGCAGAAATCGCAACCTCTTTTGGTATCCCTGTTGTAATAGCAAATAGTAGACGGGAAAACGTAATATTAGATATCTTAAATGGAAAAAAAACAGGCACATATTTTAAGCCACAAACTCGAATGCCAGCAGTTAAACGTTGGATATCATATGGCGCATCAATCAAAGGCACAATCCATGTAAATCAAGGAGCAAAAAAAGCCATTCTTGAAGGCTCTAGTTTACTTCCAGTCGGAATTACTGGTATCAAAGGAGTCTTTAGTGAAGGCGACGTTGTAAGCCTTGAAGATGAAAATCACGTTGAATTTGCCAGAGGTAATCCTAACTACAGCAGTACCCAACTAAACCTAATAAAAGGATTACAAATATCTGAAGTAAAAAAGAAACTTAAAGCGAAACCTAAAGAAGTAATTGAGCATCATAATATCTACCTCTTAGAGGAACAAAAAAATGATAGTGGAAATCTGCAAAAAAGCCAAAGCGGCATCAGTTGAATTAGCTAAGCTTTCAACTGAAGAAAAAAATGCTGCATTATGCAGAATGGCTAACGCAATTGAAGCAAACACTGGAAAAATTATTGGAGCAAACCAGATAGATGTAGCAGCCGCGAAAGGTAAGGGATTAAAAGCATCCCTTCTTGATAGGTTATGCTTAGATCAAAAGAAAATTCAAACAATGGCTAAAGAATTAAGAGAAGTCTCAGCTTTAGCTGACCCAATCGGCACCATCCTTGCAAGTTGGGCTAGACCAAATGGCTTACTAATTAGTCAAGTTCGTGTTCCGATGGGTGTTGTTGGAGTAATTTACGAATCTAGACCCAACGTTACTGTTGATTCTGCAGGAATCTGCATAAAATCTGGAAATGCGGTAATTCTCCGCGGAGGCTCAGATGCCTTGAACTCTAATGTTGCTATCGGAGAAGTCTTACGCGATGCACTATCAACTACTAAAGTACCAGTTGATGCAATCCAAGTTGTTAATTCTCCAGATCGAAAAGTTGCGGAAGAAATGATGGGAATGCGCCAATATATTGATGTACTTGTCCCCAGAGGCGGAGCAGATCTAATTCAAACAGTGATTGAGAAATCGAGAATTCCAGTAATAGAAACAGGCACAGGAAACTGTCACGTTTACGTTGACGAAGACGCCGATTTAGATATAGCCACTCCAATTGTGATTAATGCAAAAGTTCAACGTCCAGGAGTCTGTAACGCCGCCGAGAAATTGCTTGTTCACTCAAAAATTGCTAAAACATACTTGCCAGTAATAATTGAAGAGCTGCGAAAAAACGGAGTAGAAGTAAGAGGTGACGAAAGAACCTGCCAAATAGTACCTGACGTTAGAGCAGCCACGGAGCAAGATTGGCAAACAGAATATCTTGACCTAATAATTGGCATAAAAGTTGTAGAAAACCTCACTGAAGCTATTGCGCACATAAACAAATATGGGACAAAGCATTCAGATGCGATAATCACAAAAGACTTTGGCAAAGCAACACGTTTCCTAAATGAAATTGATTCAGCAGCAGTCTACTGGAATGCCAGTACAAGATTCACAGATGGCAACCAGTTTGGTTTAGGTGCAGAGATCGGAATTAGCACACAAAAACTTCACGCTAGAGGACCAATGGGACTTCAGCATCTAACCACAACAAAATACATTATTTTAGGAAATGGACAAATAAGAAAGTAACAAGAAAACCTTCTTATTTTTCTCAAACTAAACACTAACAAACTGACTACGGAATATTCTTGTTATCAAATTCCGTAATCATCCATCTGTCTTGTTGTCTTTCTATTCTTGCAGTAATAGCATTGTTTGATTGAGTAGAAATTAGTTCATTCCATTGTGTCGCTGAAAGGTCACCTGCAACGGCTTCAATCCAAGGATATTCCCCGTTATTTAAACGTAAAACTACATGAGTAGAACCAGCCTGGACATAATCATAACGGCTAATTACGGTTGCACTGACTTCAGGATTCTCATCAACATCTGCACCGAAGAGCTGCATGTACTGAATTCGTGTTTGTTTAACAAGTTGTTCACTTGTTATTCCTTCCTGGTTTATTGTTAAAGCAATCTTGTTAGTATCTTGAGCGTCAACTATAGCAAAACCAGCAAGATATACAGTTTCATCTATTTCACCGCTGTCCTCGTACCAGTAGATCGGAACATACCAAGCAAGATTGAAGTTGCCAGAGGTGGTTTCTACACCGTAAAGCAGCGGCATAACTGCATAATAATTGCCAGTAGCAGGCTTAGGTAGTCTACCTTCAACTAAATCTTCAGCAGTCATTCCTGAAATATAATTGGAGGACTTGAAATCGTAAAACATTACACCTTCACGAGTTGCCTTAAAAACACCAGAAAGTGAACGATAATACTCAAATGGATTAACACAAACTAAACCCACAACATCACTTGAATCTGGATCAACTACGTAACGAGTATCCTCAGTCATCTGAAAACGATCACGACTTGGACCAACAAACCACAGGAAACCACCAGCAAAGTAATCAAAGCCAGATCCTTTTCTGAAATCACCCATTTCGTTAATCATGTTTTCCATCCAGTCCTCATCATAAACCTGAGTTATCCAATTAGGAATGCTGCTTAAACTATCAGGTTCATAAATTAATTGACCTTGCGCGTTATAGACAAGCGGGGTTTCATATCGTCTAACAAAGTCAAAACCTAATTCATAACGAGTAACAACATAAACCAAACTATCAGATTCTAAGTCCCACGTTGGGTAAGACACACCGTAACTTTTTGACATATCATCAATGTAGTTTCGGAAGGGAATATTATGATCCCACCATAATCCTTCACCGATACTAAACTCAGTATGCACAATCTCCGGAGTACTAGTAGGTTCAGTTGCATCAACCAAAACAAACCCTTTGATGTAATTCTCTGCAATAATGTTAGTCGAAGCAATAGTTGCCACCCAAACCAAGTTCCCCTCAGTAGATTTTGTTATATGACAATCAAGAATCTGAGTGTTACTGCCAAACTCAGACATATGCCGCCTAGCTATCGAAATAGCAAGCTCTTCTGTTACTAAACGAACCATATTATCAGGAATCGTTTGATCAAACGGCAAACCTGAACCTTGCTCAATAAAACCATTAAAATATTTTGCGTTAGTTACACGTTGAACCTCTCCGTAAACAGCAGTCCCAAAAATTGAACCTAAAAATATCAGAATCAAAGCAACAGCTATGAATCCCTGTTTAGGCTTAGGTTTGGGTTGATACTCAGAGTTAACGTCAATTCGGTAAGTGTTAGCATACCGGACCACCTTAAACTTGTTTGAGGCAACAAAGAAGTACTCTATAACTGCTACAAAGAATCGAGCAATTATTAGGTAATAAACAAACATGCTAAGGGGAGTATAAGCCAAAACATTGAATCCAAAAAGCATTAAACCTAATAGAAGCGAGACAAGACGACGCTTTGAAGTAAGTCTAAACTTTGCTGGAGGAATCGGAATATACCATATTATAATCCAAATAATGAAGAACAATATCAAGTTCAATGTCTTCTACCCCTTTTCCTCGAATACTATCATTCAAGTATTTAAAATTTCAAACTTACCCAAAAAAGCAAGCTCAGACATCACTACGAATAACCATAAAAAAGACTCCTTTTTTTGATTAATACGGACAAATAAAGACGAAATGGCACTTTTAGCGACGCAACCAACGTGCAATTCAGGCTTAATTTTTAGGATCCAATCTAAATCAAACTCGGCAGAAATAGAGGAGGTGTATTGAACTGCAGACACAAAGAAGCATACCCATTTCTTAAAAAAGCATTTAAAACAATATTTTTGTGATTTCTTTTCAATTAGAGTAACAAAACTATTTATTAAGACTCAGCGTTGTGAATAGGTAGTTTATAATGAGGCTTAAATAATGAAGTCATTCATAATTCAATATCCATTCGGCGTTGCCGCTTTTGACGAAAAGAACAGTGTAGTAGAAAAAGTTCTGTTTCCAAAGAAGCCTCAGGCAGCAGCAAGGAGCTTGCTAAAGACTGAATCAGGCAAACCCTCTGACGAAGTCTTATCATTAATTAATTTACTAAAAAATTCTGGATACGACGTTTTCATCTTTGAAAACGCCCAATTAGCAGACGCAATACAAAAGAAAACCAACAATAAAGTTGAAGTCGCCAAACCAGCAGAATCCGAAGCATTAAGAGCAAAAATGAGCGAAACAGCACTTCAAACAGGATTCTCAAAAGACGAACAAGACCTAAGCATCTGGAACCGCAACGTCAGCATAGAGCTGGCAAAACTACGCATTAAAGGCGCATCAGAAAAACGCGACCTAATAGTTGGACAAGCAATACAAACCCTTGACGACCTAGACCGCACAGTTAACCTATTCATGGGCAGACTACGTGAATGGTACGGAGTCTACTTCCCAGAAATGGACCGCTTAATCGAGAAACATGAAACATACTCACGACTAGTTATGAAATTAGGCCTAAAAGAAAACTACACCTTTGAAGCAGTACAAGCTGAAGGTATACCAAACGAGAGATCAGAACTATTAGCCAAAACTGCACAATCCTCAATGGGAGCAGACATATCAGAAACAGACCTCACACAAATCCAAACCCTAAGCAGAGACGTACTTACACTCTACGAATTACGAAAAAGCATGGAAAACTACGTTGACAAAACAATGGAAGAACTAGCACCAAACGTACGAGCAGTAGCAGGAGCACTTCTCGGAGCAAGAATGATTGCCATTGCAGGCAGCCTACAAAACCTCGCAATGAGACCAGCAAGCACAATCCAAGTTTTAGGCGCAGAAAAAGCATTATTCCGCTCATTAAAAACAGGAGCAAGACCACCTAAACACGGCTTAATTTTCCAACATACTCTTCTTCATGACGCAAAAAGGTGGCAAAGAGGAAAAATCGCTAGAGTCATCGCAGGCAAACTCAGCATCGCAGCTAGAGCAGACGCCTTTAGCGACAACTTCATCGGCGAAATGCTAAAAGAAGAAATTAACAAACGAATAGAGGAAATAAAGGAAAAATACAAAGACCCTCCACCACCAAAAGAACCAAAACCCCAAACAGAAGGTCATGAAAGAGACAGAGGACAACGATTCGGTGGTGACCGCAGAGACCGTTTCGGCGGAGACAGAAGAGATCAACGACGAAGTGGAGGAAACGGTGGACGAGGATTCAACAGAGACCGTCATGGAGGAGACAGAAGACGAGGCAGTGGTGGCGGTAAATGGCGTGACGGAAACCGGAGAAAAGAATCACGTGCATATTAAAGTCAGACCACATGCCCAATTCAAAGAAATTTATCAGGCAATGCTTGAAGGTGGCGCACAACGCCTTGCCACCCGCAACTTAACTCCAGGATTAACGGTTTATGGAGAACGTTTAATTCATTTTAAAAATGTTGAGTATCGCATTTGGGATGCTTTTAGAAGCAAATTAGCTGCTTCAATTGTTAAAGGAATACATACCGTTCCAATTGAACTAGGCACACAAATACTATACTTAGGTGCAGCTTCAGGAACCACTCCAAGTCACGTCTCAGACATTATAGGTGAAAAAGGTCACGCTTACTGCGTAGAATTTGCGTCACGTTCACTAAGAGACCTAGTCAACAACGTTGCAGCGTACCGAGCAAACATCTCACCCTTCCTTGCGGATGCACGCATGCCAGAAAAATACGCCATGTTCATCCCCGGAAAAGTAGATGTAATCTACTGTGATGTTGCCCAACCTGAACAAGCTAAACTTCTCGCAGACAACGCAGATGTTTTTCTTAAACCAGAAGGATGGGTTATGCTTGCCTGTAAATCACAAAGCATCGACGTAACAATGGCACCAGAAGCAGTCTACAAACAGGAAGCTGGCCTTCTGAGAAAACGCGGATTTGATGTTAAAGAAACAATAGATTTAGAGCCTTATGATAAAGCACACGCAATGATTCTTGCTCAAAGATAAAAAAATTAAGTTTTTGAACGGAGAAAAGGCAAGTCTTTCTCAAAAACGGTGTTAGTCACNCTTCTTATCAAAAATTACAAGCTCAACTTGTGCTGTATCTACAAATTTGTATTCTATAACCTTCTTTAATTTTTCTGCAAGACTTGTATTGAAATACTTTGCAGGCGGATCATCAAGAATATCCAACGTCTCTTTCTCTGTAATTATGCGAATTTTAGAATTCTTTTGTATAGCTTCATCAATAGTTGCTTCTAAAGCAAACTGTGGCCATTGAAGATACTTTGATGTAGGTATAATTAGGTCAACACCATTTTTGTAGGAGACCCAATCTTTCTTCCATTTAGGATCGTCTTTTTTTGGAGCAATAATAGCAATTTGAGAATCATCAGTCTTTACATGAAATTTGTTTTGCTGCTGTTTCTTGGAAACCTTTTTTGTTTTAGCAAAAAGATTTCTATCTTCTTCTTTACGTTGTTGAAGAAGAATATCTAAAGCATCATCAAAAGGAATAGGCCTAAAAGTCTTAGGTGAAGTAACTTGCTCATCAACTAATCCCTTCTTTTGCAGTTTAGGGATAATTTGATAAACAATATCTTTGGCAACACCTGAAACCTTAGCAAGTGCTTTGGCAGTAGCGTTTTCAGTACAATATAATGCCATGAAAACTCTTGCTTCATTTAATGTAAGCCCCAAACGAATTAAGACGTCAACTTCATCATTAGTAGCAAACTGTGCAGTCAATCGATAAGTCACTCAGTCGTATCATTTGGAGCTAACTAAATATTTAAGTTTTATTAGATAAACCCGGCAAGGTTTTTAATGTTAAATCACATTTTTTTGGAGCTGCATTAGTTTATTTGAGCAAAAATTAAGGATTAACTTACAGCAAATTAACGAATTTGTACAATAAATATTATTATTGATTCCACTACTCCACTACAAAAGTGACTGGTTTTCACAGTTTTTATGTAACATTTAAATTTAATCCATTCTTACTTGCTTATTCATAATGTGACACGAACATGTCGCTAATTCCTGAGTTATCAAGCCCTTATCTTACTGCATTTGCTTCAGGGTTACTCTATGGATTAGTAGCTTGCACCTCTACATGTCTACCCTATCTTGCCAGTTACATAGCAGGCGCAGGTACAGGTTTTCGAAAAAGTGTCATTGTCACATTAACATTTAACGTTGGCAGAATAATCGCGTATGCACTAATAGGAGCTTTAGCAGGAGTTTTTAGCAGTGCATTGTGGCATTTTACAAACGAATCAGCAATCTCCCCATTCCAAACATATTCATCAATAGCATTTAGTATAGTAACAATAATCATTGGCGCACATTTGCTATATAAAAACTGGAAACCAAAATGTGAATGCAAAATATCTAATGTAGAAGTTAAAACTCGTAAAAATTATGGTAGAGTTGATTTAGGTGCTTTAACACTGGGTTTAACCAGAGGATTAATCCTATGTCCACCATTAATTACTCTTCTTGCATATTCAATTACATTTGCAAAATCTGTTGATACTTTAGTCTTGGCAGTTCTTTTCGGAGTCGGTACGGCAATTTCGCCCATGCTAATTTTAGGGGGCGTTACAGGATGGCTTTTGAATAAGGCGCCATTATTAAGAAGGTGGATAGGTCTTGGAGGAGCGTTAGTGTTAATTCTACTAGGAGTCATTACTCTAATAACTTCAATTGCGCTCTAAACTAAAGTATTATTAAAATTTTTTATGACTTTTTTAATAGAACACGTTTATTTTTTATTATTTTTTTTTTAGTTTTACAGTTAGTATTAATATTACTTACAGTTATTTAATTGATTATGCCTAAAGTATCGCTACCCAAGCTTAAAACGATTCTAATAATTGACCTTCTAATTGTCTCGATTGCTTCTGCAAGTTTTCTTTACCTTCAAAGCCAAGGCTTGATAAACACTGGCCCCAAACCCGCCACATTCATCCTAAAGGATCTTAACATTAATCCAAATGAAACAGAAATAGGAGAACCAGTGGCAATTTCACTCAACATAACTAACATTGGAGAATTAGAGGGCAACTACACAATTAGATTAATGATAAATAATTCTTCAATTGAAAACCAAACAGTATCCTTTACGCCCGGTGAATCGAACATAACTCAATTTGTAATCAACGAACAGAAAGAAGGCAACTATAGCGTAAACATAGAAGGCCTATCAGGATCCTTCACAGTAAAGCCTGCTCAGGAAGCCCAAAGCAATTTTGTCTTAACACGAATTTCAGTTATTCCATATGAAGCATGGATAGGAGACACTATAAATGTCCAAGTTACCGCCAAAAATCCAGCTACTTCAGCAGAAACTGGAACAATAAAACTAAAAGTAGATAATCAATTAGCAGAAACAAAAACAATTGACCTATCTCCCGGAGAAAGCATGGATATAGATTTTAGTTTCAACGCAACCACACAAGGACCTCACAATATTAACGTTAATTCACTACTTTCAGGATTCAATGTAGTTCCCACAGGCATGCACACACTCATGGTTGTTTCCAACCCTAAACAAGGCATTGACTTAAAATTTAACGGCGAACCCTACAAAACAACATATCGCGAATTAGTACCAGCTGGAGTAACACAAACAGTAGAAGTCCCAGCAGCTGATCCAACAGGCAAATTCACATTCTTAAACTGGGAAGACGGAAGCAAAAACCCAGTAAGAAAAATCGCGATAAACGAGTGGACAGTAATTAGAGCATACTTCAGTGGTGGAACATCATGCCCTTCACTATTTTCTTGGAATGGAACCAACTATAACTATGTATCTGATGTTTCAAACCACGGATGGCTAGGATACATTAAACATGTTAATTCAGATGGCTCAATAGTATTTTATAGAAATAACCCATGGGATTATGTTCCTCTTGATCAAAACCAGCTTGCTTCAAATAACAATGTTTTCAATTTGACGTTAATTCAAAGATGGAACGAAATTTTTTACCTTGATCAAGCATACATGGTAGCAGTTGATCACCCAACTAATGTAAACGTGTATTCAACAATGGTTGAAGAATATCTTGACCCCAACTATATGGGACAAATTCACACTGTTAGCAAAAATCCATTAACACCAATCTCAGCTGTTAACGAGAAAGGAGAAAACGTTCTAGCCCAAATATCAAAAATTGATAATGTTTTTACCCCGGGAATTAACGGGATACAAAGCAGTAATTGGAACAACATAAATTGGAACAAACTAACCTTAAACCTTGGAGATCTATCGAACGCAAAACAAATTAAACTTGTAGTAAGAGCTGTTGTAGATTGGGGTTCTCCGGATGACTATAACAATTGGCTAAACTACTTTTTTGACCCAAGTAACCCAGTACCAGACAAGACTCAAGTAACACCACCACCAATTTTGGAAGTTAAAGCCCAAAATGGAAGCTGGGTAGCCGTACCAACAAACCGGCAGTTTCCATTACCTCCAGACATGACAGCTAGAACATTCATTGTTGATCTAACAGGACTTTTCCCAACAAACGAGTACTCAATAAGAATCAGTAACTTCTGGAATGTGACTTTTGACTACGTTGGAATAGACCTCAGTCCGCAACAAAATATTACAATCTATAAGATTAATCCAACAGCAAATCTTGAAGAATCATTCCAAACTGGAACGCTCTCAACTGGCAGTTTCACCAAATATGGTGATGTAACAGATTTAGTTACAACTGAAGATGACAAATTTGTAATTGGACGACAAGGAGATGCCGTTACAATGTTGTTTAATGCCTCAGGATTGCCCCCAGTGGCAAACCAGATGGTAAGGGATTATTTCTTTTTTGATTCCTGCTGGTTTAAAGATGAAAATGGAAACTGGGGCTTTGGATTTGGCTTCACAGTAGATCCGCTACCCTTTAGGAGCATGACTGGATTTCCATATCCAGAAAATGAAAGTTACCCAAACAATACTGAATATAGAGAGTACTTGACACAGTGGAACACAAGAATAATCCTTCCAAAAGCCTCTCAGAATACATTGGTTGAAAATCAATCATTTATTATACTAATAATTACAGTCATCCTGATGTTAGCGGTAAACTTGACATACATAATACTGGTTCATAAGCAAAAGAGTAACATGACAAAGAAAACAGGCATTAATTAATTAAAAAATGCCTAACTCGGAAAAAAGTGCGAATAGCTATGCCTCAAGAATCATAACCAAAAAACTGCAACACAAAGAGCACTTCAAAATTTCACAATAACAGGCTCTAGGAGAGAACGCATGTCACTTGAAATATTAGGCAATACACTTGCATTGATTGCTGCTGTAGGAGGCATACTTGCTGGAATACTTGCGATATTAATCTGGCAAAAAAATAAAACACGACGTATTACTCAACTTAGAATTTTTAGTCAAATTGTAAGTTTTTTTTTCATTTATTGGCTATTCACAATAAACATCTGGCTTGCTCTTGTTTTAATAGTAATTTTTGCGGCGACTATTTTTACAGGCAGATTCTTTTGTGGGTGGATATGCCCCTTTGGCTTCTACATGGATATAATAACCATGATTAGAGAGAAGCTGAGGATAGGACATAAGAATCTACCTGAAAAAATAAATTATGCATTAAATAAATTTAGGTATTTAATACTGTTATTTTTCTTACTTACACCTTTTTTCATTGATTTTTCAACAATGACTACTTTACCATTTTTTTGGTTCTTCTTGGGGCCATATAAGCCATTAACCATTCTTGTCTCTCCAATTCAAACATTACTTGTACCTTGGGTTGGTGGTCCATTGGAATTAACAGGTTACGCGCTAAGCCTAAGTTACCCGTACTTGTCAGAAATAAAATATTATGCTGCAGGAATCCCCTATGCAGACATTGCTGGAATGACTACTTTTTTAGTAATTTCACTTTGCACATCATTTATTGTAAGACGTTTTTGGTGCCGGTTTTGCCCAACAGGCTCATCAATCAGCATAATAAACAAATTTAATTTTTTCCGTGGCTTGCCACTAATGCATATTAGTAAGGATGAAGAAAAATGTACTAAATGCGGCATCTGCAAACGGGTCTGCCCAAACCAAGTTACTGAAATCTATAACAAAAAAGGCGGAAACATCAAAACATCAATGTGCATGTTATGTCTAAGATGCGTAGAAATGTGTCCTTATGAAGACGCATTAAAGGTTCAATTCAACCACAAAACAGTCTTCAAATCACGTAACTGGCTTGAACCAGCAAGAAATGAGTGAAAATGACTATGACAAGTGAACCAAAAAAATTCATGCCTGAAATTGCGCAAAAAGAAGTAACAGAACTACAACACACCATTAAGCTTGCTTCACAGAGAATCATGGCTGAAAACATCGAACATATGAAGAAATCCTCTCAGAATCGTCCTAAAGAAATGGAGTACTTTGATGAGATTGCTAACCTTTTTGGGAACCGTGCCGAAGAAATTGAGGCAGCAAAAGCCAAAGGCAAAAAAGTTGTTGGTTACACTTGCCTGTTTGCACCCATAGAGCTAATTTTAGCTGCTGACGCAATACCTGTTAGAATCAATTCAGGCTGGTATGACACAGCAAAACTCGGTGACAGAGTGGTCCCAGTTGAAGTCTGCCCAGTTATAAGATCAACAATAGGCGCAAAAATGATTGATTTATCACCTTTTCTTGAGTTAAGTGATGCCTTAATTACAGTGTTAACTTGTGACGGCATGACTAAGTTAAGTGAAATATTAAGTGATTACAAACAAGTCTGGGGTATATCTAACCCACGAATAAAAGATTCGGCTCAAGCCTTAAAGTTTTGGAATGAAGAAATTAAATTAATTAAAGTTCAAGTTGAAAAATTGACTGGAAACAAAATTAATGGTAAAAACCTCAAGGCAGCCATTTTACAGACTCAGAAAGCAACAAAAGCCTTCCGAAGACTTCAGGCTCTGCGCAAAGGTAACCCAGTAATTATGGGTAGAGACGCAATGCTTGTAAATCAGACTTATATGTGGGATGACATAAACCGTTGGACAGAAAAAACTGAAGCCTTATGTGACGAGCTTGAACGTAGGATAAAACAAAAAGAGTGGGCTTGCCCAACAGATACAGCAAGAGTCATGGTTACAGGTACCCCCATGTTTTGGCCAGATAACTGGAAATTACCCACACTAATCGAAGAAGGAAACCCCCCAGGAATTATGGTAGCTGACGAATTATGCTCAAGTGAACGCATACTATACGATCCAGTAGGCGTAGATGAATGGTCCATGGATGACATGTTAAACGCTATAGGAGAACGCTACCTAATGGCGTCAACATGCCCCTGTTTCACTAGCAAAGATGGAAATGAAGACCGAGTAAACTGGTTACTCAACAAAGTAAAAGAGTGGAATGTTCAAGGTGTAATCTATTACGTCACGAAAGGTTGCATGCTTTACTCCATGGAATATACTCGAGTAAAAAAGGCTCTTGACAAAGCCAAGATTCCAGTTTACTATCTTGACACTGATTACACAAGAGAAGATGTTGGTCAATTAAAAACTCGTGTTGAAGCGTTCCTAGAAATGTTAAATGCACAAATTGACTTCTAAAAAGGGTAACAAAATGATAACTATAGGTATAGATTTAGGTACTCAAAGCGTAAAAACGCTGATACTAAAAGACTACAAAATTGAAGGCTACAGTAAAGCATTTGCAGGTTTTGACCCAACAAAGGCAGCTGAGGAAGCAGTACAAGAAGCCCTTAAAAATTCTAATTTAACATTAGCTGACGTAACTAATTTTACCGCTACAGGCTCAGGAATGGAACTTTCTCCATATTCACCAGGAAAAGTCAGCATGATGAGCGCAGATGCTAAAGCAGCCACCTATATTTTTCCTGATGCAAGAACAATAGTTGATGTTGGAGCTGAAGAAGCAAGAGCAATAAAATGTGATGATAGAGGCTTAATGGTCGACTTTGTAGTTAACGAACGATGTGCAGCTGGCGCAGGAGCTTTTATTGAAGCAATGGCAAGAGCTTTGGAAGTAAAAATGGAGGATATGGGACCATTAGCGCTTAAAGCTGAAAAAGCAAGCTCAATAAACGCTTCATGCGTAATTTTTGGTGAATCCGACGTTGTCTCATTAATACATAAGCAAGAATCTAAACCAGAAATAGCAAGAGCCGTTTATGACGCCATGGCTGACAGGATTTCTTCAATGGTTCATCGTTTAGGAATTAAACCGCAAGTTGTCCTAATTGGCGGTGTAGCAAAAGATGTAGGCTTTGTAGCCTCATTAAAGAGGAAATTAAATGTTGAAATACTAATTCCAGAAAACCCTGAATACGCGGGAGCATTAGGAGCAGCCTTAACTGGCGCTGACAGAGAAAGGAGGATACCTAAATGACTGAACCAGCATACTGGCGGTGGCAAGAATACCAACGCATCATACCAGGAAAAAACTGGACAAATAAAGACATCATTACTGCTGGGGTAGATGTAGGTTCAGTAGGCTCCAAAGCAGCCATAATTGTTAATGGTGAAATCTATTCATGGTGTATCACCAGAACAGGCGCAAACAGCCCTGAAAGCGCAAAAAAAGCCTTGGAATGGGCCATGCAGAATACTGGTTTAAAACAAAGTGACATTAAGTATGTTGTAGGAACAGGATATGGCAGAGTAAATGTTCCAATGGCAAATAAAGCAATAACAGAAATTGCATGCCACGCCAAAGGAGCAAATTACATTTGGGGACCTCGTGTTCATACGGTTTTAGATGTTGGTGGACAAGATATCAAGGCAATACGTTGTGACGATACAGGAAGGGTAACATCATTTTTGATGAATGATAAATGTGCAGCAGGAACAGGTAGAGGCATGGAAGTTTTTGCAGATTTATTGAAAATTCCAATCGAAGAAATAGGTGAAATGTCATTAAAAGTTGAGGAAGAACCACCACCAGTAAGCTGTACATGTGTAGCTTTTGCTAAAACTGAAGCGGTAGGGCTTTTACGTAAGGGTTGGTCTAAAGAAAAAGTTTTAGCAGCATACACACGAGCCATGGCGGTAAGAATGAGCAATTTAATCAATCGAGTGGGACTAGAAAAAGAGCTTGTGATCACAGGGGGGCAATCAAAGAATATTGGGATAGTTACAAGAATAGAAAATGTTTTAGAAGTAAAATGTCTCCCAATGCCTAATTGGAGAAATGGTGGGTTGGACCCCATGATTGCGGGAGCGCTGGGTGCAGGTTTACTGGCTAAAGCGTTGTATGATAAGGCTCAAAAGGTTTGAGGTGGAGAAAAATTATCGCTTACTATGGATACAGTGATGGTTCAGGTGAATATTATATTGTTGTTGATGACGAAAAATGCAATGGTTGCGGTGAATGTGTAAAAGTATGTCCACAAGCTGTGCTTTGTTTAGAAAATTTATTGATTGATTTGGAGGATAAGTGTGTGATGATTGTTAAGGAGAGTCAACGTAAGAATTTGAAGTATACTTGTGCGGCGTGTAAACCTGAATTGAATCAAGCTCCTTGTGTACTGTCTTGCAGTAGAAAAGCTGTAAAATGTATATGGCCTGAACAATAGCTGGTAAACAAATGTTCATTATTGAGGGCTTTTCCTGTTTTGTCACATTCAGAACAAGTATATCGCATATCTTACGATACACATATCCTGAATCAGTATACAAACGCCTTTACTAGGATAAGTTTTAAGAATTCGCTATGTTTATTTATACTTCGCCCCAATTGAGTAGTCAATTAACCAGGGATGCATAAATGTCAAAGAAACCTCAATCAAAAGACGAAGCATTAGAGGCCTTAGACTTCATTGTAAACGTTCTAAAAGAACACGAGAAAGACTTAGACCGCTTAATAAGCGAGCTGGGAACAGTTACTGAGCAGCTTGGAGAAACTGGTGAATTAAATGGCAAAGTAGAGCGTGTAGAGGAGAAAATTGGGAAGATACAAAACGAAGTGTCAAATTTACTAAGTTACATAACTAAAACACGCAAAGAGACACCACCAGTTGTAGTCAATGTTGAACCTCAAAATCAGGTTCCACCCATGCTACAAACAGCCCAAACTTTGCCTGTAGCAACCCCGGTTTCAGCATCGGTTGTTTCATCTGGCCCATCAATCATTCTAAGATGTAAACAATGGGAAGATTTTCAAGCCTTAGCCCATCAAGCCCAAACAATATCTTTCATGTATAAAGAAGCTGAAAGATCTTTTCAGGTTGATGCTTTGAAGGGAAATCAGATCATAACTTATAGTGGGGAGTTACCAAAGTTTACTTCTTTGTTGAAGATGTGGTTGTCTAAACAGTTGGAAACGCCAGAGATGAAGATTCTTGAAGGCGTCTTAGCCATAGGCTAAGAAAATACTTGTTTTTCTTTAATACTTATCAGTAATCTATCTTACTATTTCATAATCCTTATAACGTAACAAATCGTAAGTCTTATGTGTTGTTGGAGGGCAAGTTAGGTTGAAGGCTAAACAAAACGTGCCAAAACAACTTTTCCGTTTTCGAAGCCTTCTCCTTTCTCCTCGATTACGGGTTGGCATGATTAGCCAATAAACTAACAGACCTCCAACAACATCTCTCCATACAGTTGATAGAAATGACACAAAACACCCTATACAAATTCAACGATGAAATGGCGAAGTTCAAAAAAACAATGGACGAAATAAACATGCTAAGAAGCATTTCTGAAGACCTAAAAAGTTTCCGCAGAATGATTAAGGTAAAAAAGTACGATTAACCAATTAAACCACATTTCTTCTAAAAATCGATTTCTTAAAAATTCAGTCGTAACCAGTTTATATACAAAATCAACCTTCATTAGTTTGGAGTAAAGTTAAGGAGAAAGCTAGTTAATGAATAAGAAAAAAATTTTACTCTATGAAGTAGTTGGCGCAATCTTCATAATAATAGTTGGAGCTGCTTTTCATTTCATTTATGAGCTATCAGGCTACAATATTGTGGTAGGAGCAATTTCCCCAGTGAATGAGAGTGTTTGGGAGCATCTGAAACTTGCCTTTATTCCTTCATTGATCTTTGCCCTTTTTGAGTATATTCTTCTTCAAAATGAGGCGAAGAATTTTGCTTTTGCTAAAACTGTTAGTGTTTATTTAATGGTCAGTATGATTCCAGCCATCTTTTATTCATACACAGCTTTTACTGGAGACAGCATTTTTGCAGTTGATTTTTCCTCATTCATCTTTGCAGTCATAATTGCTCAAATAGCAAGTTATAAAATACTTACTTTCAGGGTGCTATTTCGTAAACTTGTTCCAATTTCGCTTGTGTTATTTGTGGTTTTACTTGTCATGTTTGTAGCTTTCACGTTTTATCCGCCTCAATTGGATATTTTTCTTGATCCAGTAACAGGCGACTACGGAATTTCAGGCTAAAAATGTAGCAGGATATGAAAAGTTAAGTATAAGATAATGAAAGATTTGTTTGAAGAAAAATGGCTTACACACGTGAAGAAAAAGAGAAACTGGAAGTTGATTACCCAATAGTTGATCTTTGGGAAAAAATTCTTGTGGCAGTTGAACAACTTAACTGGAAAATAGAAGAAATCGACCGAGAAAATCAACATGTTGTAATAAAAACTAAAGGCGGATTTCTTTCATATGGCTCCAAAATAATTGTTGACTTAATAAAACTTGGGGAGAAATCGACTCGCATGAACATTTCTGCTGAAACACCGGTGACCACAATTACCTCTATTGCTGATTATGGCAGAACACGAGAACGGGTAGAACAATTAGTATCTATGTTAGCTAAAATAATGGAGAGTAAAGAGTAGTTCTTTACTTTGTTATTCTAGTATCTCGGAACGTTTGAAAGCGTACCAGGAAACGAATAGGAAGATTGTGGTATAAATTAAAGCTACACCTATTGAACGCCCAACTATTAGTGATAGCGGTTCAGTGAAAAGCAGCCTTGGTGGTTCTGTGGAGTTAAAATCCAGCGGATTAGTATAATAGAAGCTTGCTTCAGAATTGGGATAAAGGGCGAGTTTTGCTAGGTTAACACCGATGATGTCTGTGCCAGTGGAGATGCTTGTTAAAGTGTTAACGGTTACGTTTTGGGTTATAGTTATGTTTTCTCCGGCTGAGATGTTTAGTGTCCCGGTTGATCCGCTTCCTGGAATATAGTTTAGTGCGACGGGATTATCAGAAAATAATGATATTACCGGTACAGCGATTGATAGGGCAACAAATAGTCCAAAGGTTACTAGAACGGTTAGTAAAGTGTTTTTTGATACTGTGCCTACCAGGAGTATTATTGAAACCCAGATGAAGGTTGAGATTATATCGCCTAGAAAAGTAAGTGGTACTAAGTGCAGGTTTTGTTGGGGTCCATAAACTATGATGCCGCCGATGATTGAATAGGCATAAAGCGTCAAGTAGGTGACTACAATAACAATTAAGATGGCGAATAGTTTTCCTGTGAACACCATTGTTCTTGAAACTGGTTTGGTGAGTAGTGGCACTATTGTTCCTTTTTCGAACTCGCCTGAGATACTAGTCATTCCTGTTACTATAGCAAAGAGCACGAAGGTTATGCTTCCAGCACTGAAAGTCATAGCGAAATATGGATTTTCATAAAAATTAAAGAAGAAGGGCAATAGAAAGTTTAAGCTTGAGAAAACAAAGGCGAGTATGAGTACACTGATGAATAGTTTCTTTCTTATGTTCCATAATATTTCGTAGCGGACTATTGCCCAGAAACGTGTAAACCAACTAGTTTTAGCGTTCTGTGTTGGCATTATTGGTTGCCTCCTTTAGGTTTATTGATCAATTGTATGAACACTTCTTCTAAGCTGTGACCTGTGGATTGCATGCCAATGATTATTCCACCTACACTTGTTATTTTCTGTGATACTTCAGCTCGTACGTCCTCGTTTGTTTTGAGGTTAATATTTAATAAATTGCCTAACACCTTGACATCTCCTGTGACTGGTAAGGTTTTGACGGCTTGAACAATTTTGTCATCTATTTTTGCTACTTCAATCTTTAAGGTGGTTGGTCCAGAAATTATTGATGAAACATTATCTAAAGTATCTGAAACCAGAGCTTGTCCACGGTTAATAATAGTAACGTAATCACAGATTTGTTCAACTTCAAACAGTAAGTGTGAAGATAGGAAAACAGTCATACCCTCTTTAGAAATTGCCTTAACCAACTCGCGCACCTCAACCATACCCACAGGATCAAGCCCAATGCTTGGCTCATCCAAAATCACCAGTTCAGGATTCCCCAAAAGCGCCTGGGCAATGCCAATGCGTTGCTGCATTCCTTTACTATATTTACCGACTAAATCTTTTTCTCGACCCTTTAAACCTACAAGGTCGATTAATTTGGGAATTTGTTCGGCGCGTTCTTGAGTTGTCATACCATACATTCTGCCGTAAATATCTAAAAGCTCAAAGCCTTTGAGGTGCTTTGGAAACTTTGGAAGTTCAGGCATGTAACCGATTCTTAGACGTGAATCTGCATCATCAATATCTACTTCCCTTCCAAGGACTTTGGCGGATCCTGAACTCTGTTTAAGCAATCCTACAAGAATTTTGATTGTTGTTGTCTTACCCGCCCCGTTTGGACCTAAGAAGCCGTGAATTGTGTTTCTTTTAACTTTGAGGTTTAGTTTGTTTACTGCGGTTAATGAATTGTAGTTTTTTGTCAGGTTTTCGGTTTCAATTGCGTACTCCACTGCGTTATGCACCCGATTTCGTGCTTTAAGTCTATATTTAATATAAGCTTAACCTAAATCAGGGAAAATCTAATATCCTTCTTTTACTCGCTTTTTTTTATGATTCGTGTTGTGGATTTAGGGAAAAACAGTGAAAGACAAGTAAGAAGCGAGGAATTAAGCTCTGTTGCTTTATCGAATATTTGGTTAGAACTTGTTGATCCGACAGTTGAAGAGTTGAGTGCTGTTTCGGGACTTACTGAAGTGCCTGTTAGTTTTCTTAGGCTCCCTAAATCTAATGGTATTATTGAATTGCGTTTAGAACCGGAATTTAGCATAATTAATTTTGTTGTGTTACGGGATATAGTTAAAACAAAAGATGCTTGCCCAATCATTATGGCTTTTTCTAAGAATTTTTTGGTTACAGTTTCAGGTTCTCAAGTTCAGCCGCTCATAAATATTGCTAAAGAGCGAATGAGCAAAACAAAAAATGATCCACCCTCAATGGTTTGCTACTTTATTGTTGATGAAATTGTTGCGGACCATTTTACTCAGTTGGAAAAGCTTGAGGCATTGACCAGTCAAATTGAGGAGGAAGTGGTTGAAAAAACTAGTCCGGAAACGTTAAAGAAAATTTTTAAGTTGAAGTCAAAAATGGTTAGTTTTAACAAGACCTTATGGTATGAGAGAGGGATGATTTTTAACCTTAAGAAATGCAGTGACAGCTGCATGGTGGCAAAAACTCGAAATATGTTTGAAACTACGCATGAGGATTTAACTAGACAAATTGATATTGTTGAAACTTATCGTGAAATTCTTTCTGATGCTATTAACGTACATTTATCAGCTGTTTCGAATAAGATTAATTTAGCGATCAAGAGTTTAACTGTTGTAATTTTCTATCTTACTATTATTACTACGATAACTTCGTTTCCTAATACGGTGGCAACGTTTTTTGGGATATCTCAGTTTGGTCAAACTGATGCGCTAATAATAGTTGCTCTTGTAATGGCGTCAATTATTTTGCCGCTTGTTTGGTTATGGAGAAGAAAATGGTTGAAATTTGAAGAGAAAACTTAGATTGTAAGGTGTAAATTATTAAGTTGGCAGCTTTAAAATGAAAAGTAAGCACGCTGAGTACTTAACTGTTTTAGATTTGCCTAGTATTGCGGGTATTTTAAAAGCTGCTGCTTTTTTTGAGATAGCGGATGTTCTTCTTAGTGTACTTTGTATGCCACAGAAGCCTATTCGAAGAGATTTGTCGGATTAACTTGTTTTTTTACTTGTGTTTTCGTCGCATTACCAGAATTATTATTATTGCAAAAATTACTACGACAATAACGATTATCAAATAAAGAACGGCAGGGTCAATTGTTACAACGTTACTCTCGGTTTGCCAGATGTTAGTGCTTATTGCTAAACTATGCATTGTATAATCTGAGGCGTTTGTTGTTCCTTCAACGCTGATTCCTGTTGCTTGATCCCAAACATAGGTGTTGTTTAGGCTTTGAGAGGATACAACCGTTCTTTTGGCTCCAGCATATGTATGTTGCTCAGTGCTGGTTATTGTTATGTTTCCCACGTTTGAATCATAGAATTGATCCCCGGTTTCTAAGTTAGATGGGATGATGAAGTTGTCTATCAATTGTCCTGTTTGCAGGTTT
>JAEAME010000914.1_pt1 | contig 24515 bp, 27 predicted proteins | sample 8958731 | NCBI WGS metagenome assembly JAEAME01 (sample SAMN16933194, study PRJNA681113) | bioreactor sludge metagenome | isolation source: anerobic bioreactor sludge (Control) | place: India:Bengaluru | collected 2018-10-24 | reverse complement strand
TTTCATTACGTTTTGTGCCTTGAGCGAAGCGAAAGGAATGGATATAAAAATGGATGAAAAAGCATCTCGAATTACTACAAGTGAGTTTTTTATACATTTACTAAATGCAAAGAATCTAGAGGAATTTGTGAAAAATAATGAAAAGGAAATGGTATACTCTTCATTTAGTGAGTATATTACAGAGCTTTGTAAAAAGAATAATACTGTTGCTGAGAGAATTATAAAACGTGCCAATATTGAACGTTCTTTTGGACACCAAATTTTCAGAGGTTCTAGAAACCCATCGCGAGACACAGTATTGCAGCTTGCCTTTGGTTTTGAAGCAGATATTGAAACGGCACAGGAGCTATTAAAGCATGCAAGAATGAGCGTTTTATACCCAAGAGTAAAGCGTGATGCAGTTATTATATATTGCTTGCATTATCATTATACTCTAGTTAAAACACAGCTTGTCTTGTATGAAATGGGATTGCCTTTGCTTGGAAGCGGGAGAATTAAGTGAATGATATAGAATTAGATATAAAAAAAATTGAAAATGCTTTTAGTATAGAATGTTTTCCAGAAGGATTCTTAGATAAATATGTGCAGCTTGAGTGTTTATCAAATTTAAATGGATCAGAATGTTTTTTAGTACAGAACAAAGAAAATAAAGAGCTTTTTATTGCTAAATGTTACGATAAAAGAGTTTATCTAGATATTAAGGAGCATCTTATTTTAAAATCATTAAGTCATCCTGGATTGCCTAGATTTATAGATGATTTTCAGAATGACAGTATGATTTGCGTGGTGCGTGAATACGTTATAGGGCAAACTTTAGAAGAATATTGTTTAGAAAACAGATTATCAAGACATGATGCTATTGATATTAGCATTAAGCTTTGTGATATTTTGATATATATTCAAGAGCAAAAGAAGGCTATAATTCATAGAGATATAAAGCCACAAAATATAATTATTAGAGCGGATAAAACAATTTGTTTGATAGATTTTGGTATTTCAAGAATTTATAGTGAAAGTTCAAAAAATGATACTCAATTTATAGGTACTAGAAACTATGCAGCTCCTGAGCAATATGGCTTTTCACAGACTGATAGTAGAACTGATATATATTCTGTAGGTGTTGTGATTGCTTGGTTATTTACAGGTCTTACTGATTCAGGTAAGGTAATGAATAGCTTGAGTAATCGAAAGTTATTAAAAATATATAAAAAGTGTACATCCTTTTCACCAGATAGAAGATATGCTAATGCAAGAGAACTTAAAAAAGCTTTAATTAATTTTGATAGACAAGCTATGAGCAATAAACTTAAATTAATAACAGTAGTTTTACTGTGTGTTGTTTTTCTAATACTTGGTTTTTATATAGGTAGATATACGGACTTATTAGAGCCTACAATTGATTTAAGAAAAAATGTGGAGTTTAAAGAGGCTTTGATAGAGCGTGCGGTGCGTATACAGCTTGGAAAAGATGAAAATGAGTCCATTACACAAGAAGAGCTTCTTTTAATTAAAGGAATATATATTTTTGGAGACTCATTATGCGCAAAAAATGAAGAAGAACTACACACTAAAGCAAAGCAAATGCTAGAAAGCAATCAAATGCAAGTAGGAATGATAACTTGTCTTGATGATATCTCGCTAATGCCTAATCTTAATCAGCTCTTTATTTGCATGCAAAAAATAATAGATGTTTCACAGCTTGCATGTTTAAAAAAACTAGAGGTTTTAGATATAAAAAATAACCCCATTAGTGATATAAGTGCATTAGCTAAATTAAAATCGCTACGACGAGTAACACTATTTGATACCGAAGTTACTGATTTATCACCACTCTCAGGCTGTTTAATGCTAGTAGATTTAGATGCTGGAAAATTACCAATTCATTCCCTAACTGCATTTAATACTTTAAAAGGACTTAGAAGCTTAAGAATCTTTGGGATTATAATAGATTCACTTGCTGGAATTGAGGAGTTTACAGAACTTGAGGTATTAGAACTTGAGGTAGTTGTTGATGGAGAGCTCAGTAGATTGTTGGAGCTAAAAAAGCTGAAAAGTTTATGCTTAGGTGAAAATCTAAGGACTAAGGCTGTAACTCAATTGGGAAAGGCGAATTTTTCGATATTATATCGCTAAAATGAGGGCTATAAGTTCACCTTTTTATTCGACATATTTTATAAAATAAGGATATCAATGACAATTAGTCAAATTATAAAAAGGAGAAGAATATGAGAAAATTATTAAAATCTGTACTATCTATCATGTTAGTGTTAATGTTTAGTTTTACTATGATTTTACCAGCATATGCAGAAAACACTAATAAAGCAGAATTAAAGGCCTTAGCCCTAAAACAAATTGGCTTGTTTAAGGGAGTGTCTGAGTTTAGTAATGATTTTGACTTGGATAGAGCGCCTACTCGAGTAGAGGCTATTGTAATGCTTATACGTAGTCTTGGAAAAGAGAATGAAGCCATTAATAGTGATGCAAAACATCCTTTTACGGATGTACCTGCTTGGGCAAACAAATATATTGGATATGCCTATGAAAAAGGTCTAACAAAGGGTAGCTCTGCTACAAGTTTTGGTACAACAAATGCAAATGCTGCAACGTATTTGACTTTTATGTTAAGAGCACTTGGATATGATGACACAAAGGGAGATTTTGTTTGGGATTCGCCTTATAGGCTTGCAAAAGCAGTTGGTATTCTTCCGGATGATGTAGACACTGAGAACTTTTTTCGTGCTGATACAGTATTAATTTCATGGGCTGCTTTAGAGGCTGACATAAAGGGTGGCAGCCAAAGAATGGCAAAGAAGTTGATTTCTGAAAATGTGTTTACAGAGGATGCATATAATAATGCTATTAAGTTAGTGAATGTTAAAGAATCCGTAGTAACAGCGGTTTCAACAATCGAAGAACTCAAGGTTGCTTTAGCTGATAAATCTATAAAATTGATATCTATTGAAGCTACAAAAGGTCCTGTAATTGTTAGTGATGAGACTACTATACCAAAGGATGTAACTCTAATTGTAAATCGAGGGGTAGATTTCTTTATAGAAGGAACACTAACAAACAATGGAATAATTAAGGTTATGGGAGCAGATACTATATCTGAGAATTCTATAAATTATGCTGTAACGGCAGTTCAAAATGGTGGTAAGTTTATAAATAATGGACTTCTTAGCATAGAAGCAGCAACTCTATCAGATACTGAGGATAGAGGTCCTGTTGGTGGAGTACTTAGAATTTTTGATGGAAGCTTTGTTAATAATGCCTCTGTTTTATTGAAAAAGGGAGCTATAAATACTCACGGAGGCGCAGTTTTCGTTATAGAAGGAGATTTTACTAACAATTCACTTGTAATAGTTGACGGTTTCCAAATTGCTATTATAAAAACATTTACTAATAGCAAAGGAGCTGTAATTATCAACAACACTTATATCTGTACTAGAGCAGATGGAACCTTTACTAATAATGGTGTAATGACTGGTTATAGCTTGGTAAAAGAATAAACATATTAAATCAAGGAGTTCAGGTTATATTCTGAACTCCTTTTTAGCTTGAAGAAATATATATAGTGGTATATAATAGAACAGTACCTTTAAAGTCTATAATATAATATATACTATAGTATATTATAGAGAATAAGCAGAAATGAAAGGAAAAGTGCTAAAGCTTTGCAAAAGCAACATGCTTTTCTTTAAAACAAAGATTATAGTTTTGCATAACAAGTACAGGAGCATAAAATGAATGAAATTTATAAAAATATTTATCAAATAGATGTAGCTTTACCGAAAAGTCCCTTAAAGCTTTTACATTCTTACCTTATAAGAGGTAAAAATAGGAACTTGATAATTGATACAGGGTTTAATGATTCAAGATGTAAGGATGACTTATTTGGAGCTTTATATGAGCTTGGCGTAGATCTTGACTATACAGATGTATTTTTAACACATTTTCATGCAGACCATAGTGGTTTAGTATGTAGTTTGCTTACAGGTAAAAATAAAGTGTATTGTAGTGATGTAGACGGGGCTCTTTTAAATGATATTTTAAATAAAAATAAATTTAAGCACGTGGTAAACAATAATTTGGATATAAGCTCAACACCAGCAGATAGAAGGTTAGATTATAATAATCACCCTGTTATGGTTTATATAATGGATGAAGTGATTGAATATACCCCTGTTGCTGAAGGAGATATAATAGATTTAGGAGATTATAAGTTTAAGGTATTAGATTTACCAGGACATACTAGAGGTCTATGTGGCTTATATGAAGAAAATCACAAAATTCTATTTTGTGGAGATCATATACTAAATAAAATTACTCCTAATATAATATTTTGGAATTTTGAAGAGGATTCTCTACAAGTATATAAGAATAGTCTTGAAAAAGTAAGAGCAATGGATATAAAGCATCTTTATTCATCTCATAGAGACATGGTAGAAAATCATGTAAAGAGAATAGATGAGATATTAGCTCATCACGAAAAAAGGTTAAATGAAATACTAGAGTGTTTAGTTGATGATGATAAAACAGCATATCAGATTGCACAATCAATTAGCTGGGATTTTGGGGATGGAGATTTTAATAAATTTGCTGTACAGCAGGTGTGGTTTGCAGTATCAGAGGTACTTGCACATTTAGAGCATTTAAGACATAAGGGTATACTTGAAAAGGTAGAAATTAATAATGAGATAAAATATAAAAAGATATAAAAAATTAAAGGGAATTCATAGCCATAACTTAAACTTTGAATTCCCTTTTCTATTAAAAATTTATAATTCCTAAATGTTCAAGTAATATTTTCACACCTATTAGAATAAGTACAATTCCTCCTGCAAGCTCTGCCTTAGACTTGTATTTGTTTCCAAAAGTATTTCCTATCTTTACGCCAATCACACTAAGAACAAATGTAATAATTCCTATAAGTGATATTGCAGGTACTATGTTTACATTTAAAAAAGCAAATGTCATACCTATTACAAGTGCATCTATACTTGTTGCTATGGCTAGTGTTACCATGGTTTTAACATCAAATGAGGGGTCACACTCCTCGCATGCTTCTAGTGATTCCTTAATCATGTGTAGTCCTATAAAGCCTAAAAGTGCAAAAGCTACCCAATGGTCTACATTGCTAATTAAACCCTCAAAGCGAGTACCTAGTAAATAACCTAATAAAGGCATAAAAGCCTGAAAACCTCCAAAATACAATCCTACAATTAATGCGTTTTTCCAGCTCATTTTTTTCATAGATAAGCCCTTGCAAATTGATACGGCAAAAGCATCCATTGATAATCCAATAGCTATAGAAAATAATTCGAAAATACCCATAATTTCTCCTTTAGTTATAAAAATCGACAAATAAAAAATCAAGCATACTGCACTTGATTAATAATGACCAATGTACAGCAAAGCTATACATAAGTCTCGTTATTTAATGTGAGCCAGATTACAATAATTATAATCAGTATGTTGACTAACAACGTTAAACGCTAACTACTCCCCTATGGATAAATTCATTATAAGGCAAATCAAAACAAAAATCAAGCCTATTTTTTCAATAGTAAAGTATGATATATCATATTGTTAATGAATAAGGAAGATGAAAATGGGGATATTGCTAATACTAATCTTATTGATATATCAGTGTAATATGTTTATATATATTCTATCAAAAAACAATCAAAAATTTAGCTATATTTAAGAAGAGCAGAATATAATTGTAGTCAAAGCTACAAAATTATAATTAATGATTGATAGAACTAGAAAGGAAATTTAAATGCTAGAATTAAGAAACATAAAAAAATCCTATACAGTAGGAGATATTAAAACGAAGGCCTTAGACGGAATAGATATTGCTTTCAGAGAAAAAGAGTTTGTTGCTATATTAGGAGTATCAGGCAGTGGAAAAACAACCTGCTTAAATATCATTGGTGGTCTCGATAGATATGATAGCGGCGAAATGATTATAAAAGGTAAGAACACTAAAAACTTTAAGGATCTGGATTGGGATGCTTATAGAAATCACTCTGTAGGCTTCGTTTTTCAAAGTTATAATCTAATATCACACATAAGTATAGTAGAAAATGTTGAATTAGGAATGACACTTGGAGGAATTTCTAAATCAGAGAGAAATAAAAAAGCAATTGAAATATTAAAAAGAGTTGGTTTAGCTGATCATTTACATAAGAAACCAAATCAATTATCAGGTGGTCAAATGCAAAGAGTTGCTATTGCAAGAGCTCTTGCAAATGAGCCTGAAATTTTGCTATGTGATGAGCCAACAGGTGCATTAGATAGCCAAACAAGTATTCAAATCATGGATTTGATAAAGGAAATTTCCCGTGAAAGATTAGTTGTCATGGTAACTCATAATCCTGAGATAGCAAATCAATATGCTGATAGAGTTGTTAGATTCCAAGATGGCAAGATTGTTTCAGATAGCAATCCATATGATGGAAACAAGCAGGAGTATAAATTCAGCCTAAAAAGAACTAGTATGAGTTTTTTTACTGCTTTGAAATTATCCTTTAACAATATTAAGACAAAAAAGGGAAGAACATTCCTAACAGCCTTTGCTTCCAGTATTGGTATTATTGGTATAGCAGTTATACTAAGTCTTTCGACTGGATTCCAAACAAAAATCGATGAATTCCAAAGTGATGCAATGAATGAGTTTCCTATAATGATTTCCCAAGGGCAGATGCAGGTTGATGCCGAGAGCATGGATGATATGCGATCTCAGATGATGGGAAAAAGAGAATATGTTGATTCAGATGAGGTTTTTTTGTATGATCCAGCTGATTTGAATATAATACACCATAACATATTAGAACAGGATTTTATAGAGTACATTAATAATGTAGACCCAGCTATTGCAAGCAGTATTGGATATGTTCGTATGACAAATATGAATCTAATCAGAAAAGCAGATGACAAGATAGCTCCTGTTAGTATATCATCGGGAATTATGGGGATGTCTTCAGGTTCAGGTAGTAGAGATGTGTCTAGCATGAGTAATATGGCGATGTCATCATATCCTGTAGAAGTAGATGAGAATGTACAAAAATATTTAGAAAAAAATTATGAGCTGGTATATGGAGAATATCCTAAAAATGAGTTTGAGTTGGTTTTAGTTGTAAGTACAAAAAATGAAATTAATTTTCAAACCTTAAAGAATCTAGGCTTTGATACTGACAATGTAGAAAGCATAAAATTTGATAAAATAATAGGCACTGAGTTCAAACTTGTAAAAAATAATGACTATTATGTAAAAACTGAATTTGGAACTTATTTACCAGCTAGTGACTATTCTAAGATATATGATTTAGAAAGCAATAGAACCTTGAAAATAAGCGGAATTGTTAGACAGGGAAGAGATAGTGATGTTGCACTTTTAGCACCTGGGCTTGCATATAGTGACAATCTCCTACAAACTGTGATAGCTGATAATATAAAATCTGATATTGTTAAAGCTCAACAAGACGCAAATTATAACATTATGACAATGAAGGAAATAAGTGATGAAGAAAAGGAGTCATTTATTACCTATTTAGGTGGTAGCTACAAACCCGTTATGATAATGATTTATCCTAATGGCTTTGAGGAAAAAGATATGTTAACACAGTATCTAGACGATTATAATAAAGGCAAAGAAAATGATGATAAAATCATATATACTGACCTAGCTTCGACTATATCTTCAATGACCGGTGGCATAATGTCAGCAATAACCATAGTTTTAATTTCCTTTGCTGCCATATCATTGGTTGTAAGTCTTATTATGATAAGCATAATAACTTATGTTTCAGTATTAGAAAGAACAAAGGAGATAGGCATTTTAAGAGCTTTGGGAGCAAGAAAGAAAGATATAACTCGTGTTTTTGATGCAGAGACTTGTATTCTAGGCGTTTTCTCAGGAAGTCTTGGAGTGTTAATTGCTTATTTATTAACTTTCCCTATTAATATTATAATTTATAATATGACAGACTTGAAAAATGTAACAAACCTTCAACCTATGCATGCAATTATATTGGTTATTATAAGTACAGTGTTGACAATGCTAGGTGGACATATACCTGCAAAAATGGCATCAAGAAAGGATGCTGTGGAAGCATTAAGAAGTGAATAATATAAATAAAATATAGTTATCAAAGTAAATACTGCTCTGCTTTATTAGTGGAGTAGTATTTATTTATATTCTTTTTAAATAGATTTAATAAGAAATATCAATCTACTTATAATAAGAGTTGATTTTTTAAGTATAAAAATATAAACTATATAATTATAAAAGGTACTTATTCTGAGTAGATAATAGAAAGGATATGAAAATTGAAGTCAATTATTAATATATTAAACAAATGTCAATTATTCGATGGAATGAATGATGAGGATATAGAGCATTGTTTGAATTGCAGCAAATCAACTGTAGTTTCATATAAGAAGGATGAGATAATTTTTTATGAAGAGGATAAACCAAAAAAGCTTTTTATTCTAATTGAAGGGGCAGTCTCCGTTTGTAATGATTCCATATCAGGCAAAAGAAATATAATTACTACCATCAATCATGAAGGAGATTTATTTGGAGAAGTGTTTTTATTCATAAAAAAGGATGAGTATCAAAACTATGCTATAGCAGTAAATGATACAAAGCTTCTACAGATGCCAAAGGAGTATTTTTACAGAACTTGTGGAGAAAATTGTAACTTCCATAGCTTGTTGATTTCAAATATGCTTTCAATACTTGCACGAAAGGCTTTTTATCTAAATCAAAAGCTAAATATTTTGTCAAGTAATACTCTTCGCCAAAAAATTTCAAAGCTACTTCTTAGAAATTCAACCAAGGATGGAAATGTCACATTAAAAATGAATCGTGAAGAATTAGCCGATTACTTAAATGTTGCACGTCCCTCACTTTCAAGAGAGCTTATGAAAATGCAGGATGATGAACTAATAAAAATTGACAAAAATAAAATAAAAATTATTGATTTTGAAGAAATGCAAAATAATTTTTAAATCCGTAACAATTGTTACGGATTTCTTTTTTATATACTGTTAAAATAAGCACATAAAGCAAGAAACGTTAAATAAAAAATAAAAATAATTTTAATAAAATTTGGAGGATATTAAAAATGGAAAACAAAATGTTTTGTTATCAATGTCAGGAGACAGCTAATTGCACAGGATGTACACAAGCAGGGGTTTGTGGTAAAAAACCAGAACTAGCAGCTATGCAAGATTTATTAATATATGTTACAAAAGGTATCTCAGCTGTAACTACAAGATTACGTGGGGAAGGAAAAGAAGTTAAATTTGATGTTAATCATTTAGTTTCTTTAAACCTATTCACTACAATAACAAATGCTAACTTTGATGAAGCAATGGTACTATCAAGAATTGAAGCTACATTAGAAAAGAAAAGAGAATTAATTAATCAATTAAGTAATAAAGAAAATTTACCAGAAGCAGCACTTTGGAATGGAAAAAGAGAAGAGTTTGAAACAAAAGCAGCTCAGGTTGGAGTTCTAGCAACAAAGGATGAAGATGTAAGAAGCTTAAGAGAGCTAATAACTTATGGATTAAAAGGACTTTCAGCTTACAGCAAGCATGCAAATGCATTATTAAAGGATGATGAAAATGTTGATGCATTTATGCAAAAAGCTTTAGCAACTACACTTGATGACAGTGTTAGCGTAAATGATTTAATCGCTCTTACATTAGAAACTGGAAAATATGGTGTAAGTGGTATGCAGCTTTTAGATAATGCAAATACTACTGCATATGGAAATCCTGAAATAACAAAGGTTAATATCGGAGTAGGAAGTAGACCTGGTATATTAATTTCTGGTCATGACTTGCGTGATATGGAAATGCTATTAAAGCAAACTGAAGGAACAGGAGTAGATATATACACACACTCTGAAATGCTTCCAGCACATTACTACCCAGCATTCAAAAAATATTCTCATTTCGTTGGAAACTATGGAAATGCTTGGTGGAAACAAAAAGAAGAATTCGAAAGCTTCAATGGACCAATACTAATGACAACAAATTGTATCGTTCCTCCTAAGGATAGCTATAAAGATAGATTGTACACTACTGGAGCTGCTGGATTCCCTGATTGCAAGCATATAGCAGGAGAAATAGGTGAAGAGAAAGACTTCTCAGCAATCATAGAGCATGCTAAAAAATGTGCTGCTCCTACAGAAATTGAAACTGGTGAAATCATTGGTGGATTTGCACACAATCAAGTATTATCACTTGCTGATAAGATTGTTGATGCTGTAAAAGGTGGTGCTATTAAGAGATTTGTAGTAATGGCAGGCTGTGATGGAAGAGCTAAATCAAGAAATTACTATACTGACTTTGCAAAAGCTCTACCACAGGATGCAGTTATATTAACAGCAGGCTGTGCTAAATACAAATACAACAAGCTTAACTTAGGTGATATAGCTGGAATTCCACGTGTATTGGATGCTGGACAATGCAACGACTCATATTCATTAGCAGTAATAGCTCTTAAGCTAAAAGAAGTATTTGGACTTGATGATATTAACGAGCTTCCAATAATATATAACATTGCATGGTATGAGCAAAAAGCTGTAATAGTTCTTTTATCTCTACTATATCTTGGAGTTAAGAACATTCACCTTGGACCTACACTTCCTGCATTCCTTTCACCAAATGTTGCAAAGGTATTAGTAGAAAACTTTGGAATAGCTGGAATTGGAACAGTAGAAGATGATATCGAGTTGTTCTTCCCAGAAGAAAAAAGCAATAAAAATATAATAACAGAAAACATGACAATCGGTGAAATACTTCGTATGGACTCTGGACTTGCAACAATTCTTATGAACAACGGTATGCATTGCTTAGGTTGTCCGTCATCTCAAATGGAATCTATTGCAGATGCATGTATGGTACACGGTATTAATGCTAATACTATGTTAGAGCAACTTAATAGTCATATAAATAATAAATAAATAAATAAATAAAAGCAATAGGGAATATAAAATTTCCCTATTGTTACATAATATCTAATAAGATATTTGAGGCATTAAGCATTATATGCAAACAAATGGAGGTAATTATGAGTGCATTTTTAGGACCAATTCACTTTTGGTTATTTAATAAAATAAAACTACAAGAAAATTTTATACAAAACATTTTAGAGGCTTCATCTAAAAACAATTGGAATCAAAACTTAGAAAATGAAGTGAATGATAAATTTGGGAAAACAGATGATAGACCATTAGAAGAGATTATTGATCAAAACAATATTCATGCTTGGTTACAACAAAGAATTGCCCAAGCAGAAAAGAAGTTAGCATTTGTTGTGACTAATATTATTAGCAAAAATCCTGATTATATAACTGTACTTAAATCAGTTGCTTATAGCTTTGGAGCTGCAAACAGCATTCAAGAAGATCTTAATGCAGCTGAATGCTACAAGTTCTTAACTGACAGCTTAATTGATGGCATGCCTTGCGACAGAGTAAACGAGCTTGTAGAATCTGATGATAATCAGGTGATATGGAGACAAAACATATGCGTTCACTCAAGTTATTGGGCTGAAGTTGGAGGAAATATAAATGTATATTATACTCTAAGACATGAAATAATAAAAGGAATGCTTTCAAAGAGTGAGTTTGAATATTTATCAAATGAAACTGGAATAAATACTATAAGGAGAAAGTGATAAAATGTATAGTATAGAATTAATGATAGAAGAACACAAAAATATACTTAAGTTAATTGAAGTTATTAGAAATGCTTGCTGTGGAATCTTAGATGGTGCTGAGGTAAATGTAGAAGATTTCGAAAAAATGATACAATTTTGCAGAAATTATGCTGATAAACATCATCATGGAAAAGAAGAAGTCATTTTATTTAAAAAAATGACAGAAAAATTAGGAGCACTTGCTGAAAAACTCATTAATCATGGGATGCTTGTAGAGCACGATTTAGGAAGATTGTTCATTTCTGAGTTAGAAACTTCACTAAATCAATATAGAGATAATCCAAAAACTATATATAAGCTTGGAATCATTGGTGGAGCAACAGGATATGCAAACCTACTTACAAGACATATAGATAAAGAAGACAATGCAGTATATAAATTTGCAGAAAAACAGCTTACACCAGAAGTTTTGGAATCTGTTGATGAACTAGTAAGGAGCTTTGAAAAGGAAGCTGAAGAACAATCTGTTCAAGAAAAATATCTAGCAATATTAGATGAATTAACAAAAAAATACCCTTCAAAATAGATAATATATAAAAAAGCAGTTTAATCTTTTGAACCAAGATTTAAACTGCTTTTTGATTTAATTATGTATTATTGACCGCTATTAATAAATTCTTTCATTTCAATGTCGTATAATAAATGTAAGATAATAGTAAAGTTGAACTGCACATTGTTCCTTTTTATCATTCACCAAGTAACCAATCGATTAAATTAAGATGTCTAATGCCATTAAAATTTGCACCTTTTGGTACTTCATCCAACGTAAGCAGGTGTTTAGGAAAGTGGTCAGAAATACTTTCTAGTGATGAAAGCTCTCGTTTTAAAGTGTTTTCATCTAAAACAGACGCAGATACTTGGTAATATTCTAAACCATTGGAATTTTTGGCAACAAAGTCAACTTCTTTCTCTGACAGCTTACCGATATTGACTTTGTAGCCTCTACGAAGAAGCTCAAAAAAAGCAATATTTTCAATTAAGTGTCCAATATCAGAAGCTCCAGAGGATAAAAGCATATTGCGAATACCAGTATCTACAATATAGTACTTGCCTAAAGTTTTGAGATATTGCCTTCCCTTTATGTCAAAGCGATCTACTTTATAAAAAATATAAGCATCGCACAAAGCTTTCATATAATTGTCGATTGAATTTACTGAGGTTTTTCGTCCCGCAGAGTTTATGGTATCGCTGATTTTCTTTGTGGAAATAGGACTACCAACACTTGATGCCATTACCTTTACAATACTCTCTAATAAGCAAATGTCTGTAATTCCTTCTCTTTTTGCTACATCTTTTACTAAGATTGTATTATATATTCCGTCAATATAGCTTTCAATAATCGGTTCATCTTTTGAAATTGTAGCAAGGTATGGAAACGAACCAAAACGAAGATAATCAGTAAAATGCTCTTTTGTGGATTTGTTATTTTGACTGTTAGCACTCATATATTCCTTGAATGACAGTGGTAACATATCTATCTTTACATATCTACCTGAAAGCAAGGTCGCAAGTTCGCCTGACAGCATATATGCATTTGAACCTGTGATGTAAACATCAGTATTATCTTTAATAAATAAGCTGTCAACTGCTTTCTCGAAATCCTTACAGTTTTGGATTTCATCTAAGAAAATATAGGTATACTTTTCCCTGCAAAGTCTCTCTTTAATGTGGGCATAGAGCTTTTTATAATCTAAAAGCTCCTCATATTCCAATTCCTCTAAATTGATAGATATTATTTGCTCTGACGAAACTCCGGTAGATAAAAGATAATTTTGATATAGCTTAAATAGTGTTGATTTACCACATCTACGAACACCAGTAACAACCTTAATAACCTGTTTTTCTCGCATTGAGATAAGTTTATTTAAATATTCTTTACGTTCAATCATATAAAACACCTCACTTTGTTTTAATTATAGCAAAAAAATATTTAAAAGTCAAAGTTTTTTCTGTATTTAATAAAAAGTTTATAGTTCGACATATTTTTTAAATTTGAAACAAAAAATAATATTTAAATTTTTAAAACTAGTATTGAATTTTTGTGTAACTTTTATATTATTAGTATTACTTTGTTAACAGAAATTCTTGTTTGATATATTTTTAAGCTAGTAGTATAATATTTATAATGAATATACATATAAGGTAAGTATATCCTTATTAGTAAAACAAGATGATAATTAAAAAATCAATGGAGGAACAGCAATGAGATTATCTAATATTACTTGGCCAAAAGCAGAAAAGTATTTTAAAGAAAATAATATGGTACTGGTGTCCGTAGGAAGCATTGAATGTCATGGTAGACATTTGCCTTTAGGCACAGATACGCTAATACCGGATAAATTAGTGGAGCTAATAGAGAAGAAAAGTGATATATTAATAGCTCCAACTATTGCCTATGGTGCTTGCCAGTCCTTGGAGGACTATCCTGGAACTATAAATATAGATAATGAGGTTTTATATCAATTTTTATACTCTGTAATTGATAATTTATATAGACATGGTGCTAGAAAAATTCTTGTACTCAATGGGCATGGTGGAAATATTAAGGTTATAGAAAGAATAGGTCTTGCTTTTGAGAAAAAGGGCGCTATGGTTCTTATGCTTAACTGGTGGCTTATGGCATGGGATATGAATCCTGCTTGGAAAGGCGGACATGGTGGTGGTGAAGAAACTGCTGCAATCATGGGAGTAAATCCTTCACTTGTAGATAAAAGTAAAATAGGTGGACCTTTAGAGCTGAAAAATATAAATGACAATCTTGTAGCAACAGGATTTAGAACTATTAGATTTAAAGGAGTAGAATTTGAAGTTCTTAGAAACACTCCTAATGTTACTGACAATGGTTGGATTGGTCCAGATCATCCTAACACAGCAACAGTTGAATGGGGAAATGAAATGCTTCAAACAACTGCTGATTATATAGTAGATTTAATTGAAGAACTAAAAACAATAAAATTATAATAAGGAGCTTAAAAATGGATAAAAAAAGTACATTACAAATGATAGCAGATATTTCAAATGCCAATGGAGTTTCTGGATTTGAAGATTTAGTAGTTGACAAAATTCGTACACATAGTCAAGGCCTTGGTACTATAAAGGAAGATAGTCTTCGCAATTTATATGTATACAGAAAAGAAAATAAAGGCAATAGAATTACAGTACAGCTTGATGCTCACAGTGATGAGGTTGGGTTTATGGTACAAGCAATTAGACCAAACGGTACACTGCAGATTATTCCAATTGGTGGATGGGTAAGTAGCAACATACCTGCACATAGAGTTTGGGTAAGAAACGCTGATGGAAAATATATTTTAGGAATTACAGCTAGTAAGCCACCTCATTTTATGTCGGAATCAGAAAGAAAAGCTCCTCTAGATATAAATGACATAACAGTTGATATTGGTGCATTATCAAAAGAAGAAGCTATTGATAAGTTTAAAATAAGAATTGGGGAACCTGTATCACCTGATGTTACATTTGAGTATATAGATGAGCACGATTTAATGATTGGTAAAAGCTTTGACTGTCGTCTTGGCTGTGCATCTATCATAAGTACATTAAAAGAGCTAGAAGGTCAGGAATTAAATGTAGATGTTGTAGGAGCAGCAGCTTCTCAAGAAGAGGTTGGGGTTAGAGGTGCTACTTTGACAGCAAATGTAGTTAAGCCAGATATTGCTATTGTATTTGAAGGATGCCCTGCTGATGATACATGTGTTCCAGCATATGAAGTGCAAACAGCAATTAAAAAAGGACCTATGCTTAGACATATTGATGCTAGAATGATTACAAATCCTCGTTATCAAAGATATGCTTTGGATTTATGCAAAGAACTTAATATTCCTGTGCAGGAATCTGTTCGTAAATCAGGTTCAACTAATGGTGCTGCCATTCATTTATCTAACAAGGGTGTACCAACAATAGTTATAGGCATACCTGTTCGTTATGCTCACACTCACTATGGAATATCTTCATATGAAGATTATGTGAATGGAGTAAAATTAGCTTGTGAAATATTAAAAAGATTAGATGAAAATATAGTAAAAAGCTTTTAAATATTCGGAGGCACTATGAAGCGTGTTTTAGAAGAAGATTTGATTTATGAAATTCTTTCTGTTGTAGAGGAAATTCCGGAGGGCAGTGTCGCTACGTACGGACAAATTGCTAGGCTAATCGGCAGAGATAAAAATGCAAGACTTGTTGGAAAAGTCCTCAGCAGGGCAGAATATTATGGAGATTATCCTTGTCATAGAGTAGTTAATCACGCCGGCAGACTGGCACCAGGATGGAGTGAACAAGGTGACTTGCTTCGCAATGAGGGTATTCCTTTGAAAGATGAAACCCATGTTGATTTAAGGAAATGTCAATGGGACTGCTAAATGCAGAAAGATGAATTCAAATTAATTGGTTTAGGTGCATTATAAAAACGTAATATTTATTGTGAAAAACAAAAATGCCAAGATCTTAACATATATAATTTTTGAAATGAAGTACAAAGTTTTTCAAATAATAATATTATCTAATATGCTTAGTAATGGGATAGTATAAAAGTGAGGTGAAGTTATGCAAGACTTAACAGTAGAGTTTGGAAGAATTAAGATAAATGTGAAGTCTATTGAAATTGGTGATGATTTATGTGTTATAATTACTGGAGGAGACAGCCCGCATATTGGTTGCGTAACACTAAGCACGCCAAGACCAAGCTTAGCTAATCAGGATGTAATAAGTTCTACGACTTCTGTATTAAATCGAATAAGTCATAAAGATGATGAAGTTGCCAAATATGTTTCAGATAAACTATCCTCAAAATTAAACAAGCATGTTGCTGTAATTTGCGGTATTCATGTAGATAATATCACAGAAGCTGAGATAAAAGCTTTAATGGGAAATTTAAATGAGATAATTTCAAGTATTGTTAAGCGAGAGCATTAGCTCTCGCTTTTTGTAATCTTATAACTTGTTAATTATTAAGAGGGAGAGAAATCAGATGGATTTCTTTACTATATGGTTGGAACTTTTTAGTGTGCGTAAAAACACATTGGCAAAAAAAGAAGAGCAGAGGGTACACGCGCTTTCAAGTACACAGGGGTTTCCATTAGCAAACCGTCTTGCACACTTTGTGCTTTTTACTGCATTTGATGGGCTTTATACTGAGTGCAATACCGACGCTAGCGCCTATCTTGGAGTATCCTATCGTCACTTAACTCAAATGCTTGGTGAATTTACACAGTGCGGTTATTTGAAAAAATTTCAAGGTGGATATTGTATCACAAATGAACTGGCGCTAAAATTGCTTGCCAATGAAATGAATATGGAATAAACCTAGGGTAGAGGAAACAAAAGACCTATAATATTGCTATTGACAATTAGTAATATTAGGAATATATTATAATCAAATTAGGTAACATATTACCTATTTAAGTGAGAAAGGGAGAGATATAATGAAGAAAATAGCTAAAGTTTTAGGAGTTATAATAGGTATATTTGCTGTGATGCTGGTAGTAATGATTATTACAATGTGAAATGACATGAAAAATTTAAAATATTATGAAGTCAATTTAAATGAACTTGAAAATGGAGTTTATAGAGGAGAAGCAAAAACATCTTTAGTAAAGGTAGAAGTAGAAGTTGAAGTAAGTAATAATAAAATAACCAAAATTGTTTTACTAAAACACGAAAATGGACTTGGAAGCAAAGCAGAATCAATAATTGATAAAATGATAGAAAAGAATACATATGAAGTTGATACTGTTAGTCGAGCAACAACCTCGAGTGAGGTTATTAAAAGTGCAGTAAGCGATGCTCTTAGAAACAGAAAGGAATAAACATGATTGATAGAAATAAGATTCTAAATAACGTTGATAATAAAAGAGCATTATTTGGACTTTTTTTTGCGTTTGGCAACAGACTACAAACAGCAGGTGATGCTTTCTACGAAGAGATTACATGTAAGCAGTTTTTTCTTCTGATATCTATGTCTTTATTTGAGAAACCACCAACACTTAGTGAATTATCAGAAGTAATGGGAAGCTCTCATCAAAATGTAAAACAGATTGTTAATAAACTTGAGAGAGATGGGTTTTTAACAACTTATACTGATGAAAAGGATAGACGAAAAGTAAGAGTAATGCCTAATGAAAAGTTGGCTATATTAAGCAAGAAGTATGAAGCTAAAGAAATTGAATTTATAAACAGATTTTACGAAGGTATATCTAATGAAGAAATAGTGATTGCATTAAATACAGCTATAAAAATAGAAAGCAATCTTATAAAGCTTCATAAAGAATGCAAATAAGGAGAGATACCGTATGATAGTAATAGTTTCAGACAATGAAAAAGAGATTTTCGGAACAAAACTTTATGAATATTATAAAAGTATAAATGAAGATATTGAATTTATACCTGCAAGCGGGCGGAATATAAAACCATGCTATGGATGCAATGGGTGTACTGATAAGACATATGGTAAATGTATTGTTAGAGATGATATGGATGAAATACTTCCAATTTTAATAAAAGGAGATATAGTTATTTATATTTCTCCATTAACGTGGGGCGGATTTTCTTATGATATTAAAAATATATTAGACAAGACAGCTCTCATAGGCAATAGATTTTATAAGCTAAGAAACAATGGATATAAATTATATGGGAACAGTCCTTAATACAAGACTGACTGATGAAGAGATTAAAAAGCTTGCTAAGGAGGTACTATCTTAATGAAGTATATAATTATTAATCTCAGCCCCAGAAAAAAGGGAACTAGTAAAATGCTTACTGAATATTTTGCTGATAGAATAAGATCAGAGGAGAACAAAGTAGAAATCTTTGATCTTTACTCGTACATTGACCAAATGGATAATCTGTTATATAAAATTAAAGCATCAGACTCTATAGTTATGATTGGACCATGTTATGTTGATTCCTTCCCTGCGGATACAATTAAATTACTTATGGCAATGTTAAGTACAGAAGGTATACTTCATGGACAAAGCTTATATGGATTTATCCAAGGGGGAATGCCTTATGTACATACTCATGAACATGGATTAAAGCTGTTAAGTTGTTTTTGTGATGAAGAGGATGTAAATTTTATGGGTGGATTTGTTATGGGTGGAGGTGCTGTATTAAACGGAAAGCCTCTTAAAAATATAATTGGTGCAAAAAAAATGGTTCCTGCAGTTAATGAATTTATTGAAAACATCAAAAATAATAAAATATCACCAGAAGAATTGTATATGAATGCAGCAACAAAAATGCCTGGTCTAATTGCAAGAATACTAGCATTTTTTATGAATAAAATGATAAAGAAAAACTTAAAGAATAAAGGCATTAACTATAAAGCTCCAAGTCCATATATAGAATAAAATCTTGACTAAGCGATAAATTGTTTCATTAATAACAACTTATCGCTATTTTTATACCTTATAAACAACAATCTAAAAAAGCATATTCCTCATATTGAAGCACTTCTCCAAATTTAACATCTATTCTATTCTTAAATATTGGGCCATCAACTACTATAGTATGGAACTCTCCTGCTTCTCCGCAACTGTCAATTCCACGATTTTCTAATGCTTCTATATATTCAAGACTTAATTCTTTTCCTAAATCTTCAATCTCCATTCCCATTGATAAATTAACTGTTACGATAATGGACTTAAAACCTGCTTTTACAAATTCTGTAACCACTTCTCTGTGATTCATAGCTCTTAATGGCAAGGCTAAGCCAAGACCAACTTTTTGCGTAACCATATCATGCCAGCAATCCTTATCGGGAACATCTAAATCACCAGCAACCAATACCTCTGCCCCCATAGCTTTAGTTTCTTCCAATAATCGAATAAATTTTTTCTCATAATCTTCCCAGCTTGTAGCATCCATAAACAAAGGTAAACCAATAGAAGCTGCTTGTTCCTTAACAATTTTTTCATTAAGTCTGTGCGACCTTGAATGAACGCCATTCTCTTCCATCATTATTATCAAGGCAATTGCTTCGCCAACTGCCATAGCTTTATATAAAGCAAAGGTACTATCCTTTCCACCACTAAATGAAGCAACAAGTTTTTTTCCGACAGCTCCATTTCTCCATAAAATATTATCAGCCATAATTAAATCAATCCTCCGTTCACAATTAAGTCCTTAAATATTATACAATTCTTTTAAATTATTTACAAGTTCAATGTCTTAATCAGTTATTTATCTAAGTCAATTGGTTAAATATAATAAGTAAACAGTCATTGGATGATAATCTGAGCTAAGAATAATTTAGTATTATATTTTTTTGTAAAAAAAGAAATAAGAAAAATACACTATTATGTTATAATAACTATTTATTTAATAAAATCCATATAATTTTTCTATAGATTCCCACTTGTATTCATATTGGTTTTAGTGATAGACGAGAGGTATAATATTTGAAGAAGGTAAATTTTAGCTACATTATTAATAGTAGCAAAGAGATTGAAGAGTTTTATTTGTTAGTGATGCAGTATTTATGAGTTGTGCTGTAAAAAAATTAATAATTTCCATAAGTCTACAATACAGTTAGCAAATAGGCACTTAAACGTAAGATTATTACAGAATTAATTAGTTATAATATAAAAAATATTAAAGAAAGGTGGAAGAAAATATGGCAGACATAGATGAAAACATTTTAGAAATCGAAGAAGATACTCAAAAAGATCGATTTTTAACCTTTTCACTAGGCAAGGAAAGTTATGCTATTGATATCAAGTATGTAGTTGAGATTGTCGGTATTCAAGCTATCACCGAAATACCACAACTTCCCAAATATGTGAGAGGAATTATTAATCTAAGAGGAAATATTATCCCAGTACTAGATGTCAGACTAAGGTTTAAAAAGGAGCCAAAGGAATATAACGATAGGACTTGCGTGATTGTGGTTAATATTAAAGAGTTATCCATGGGGCTTATTGTGGATAGCGTTGCAGAAGTTATTACAATTTCTGAAAAAGATATGGTAGATCCGCCACAAATGAATAAGGGAATTAACAACAGGTACATAAAGAAACTTGGCAAGACTGAGAATGATGTAAAATTACTTCTGGATTGTGAGAAATTACTAACAGAAAATGAAATCGAAAACATCAATGAGACATTATAAAATCACATAATGGTAGTGTAAAGAAGAAATAAAAAACAAGATACACATAATGAATTGGAGGAAATAAGGATGAAATGGTATAGAAATTTAAAGATATCAGCAAAGCTGATTATAGGTTTTCTTGTAGTAGCAGCTATTGCAGTAGTGGTAGGTATTGTTGGATTAGTAAATATATTTGAGATTAATGAAGGGTCTGATCTTTTATTTAAGCAAAACACATTAGGCCTTGAGTATGTAGGAGATTCATACTCTGATTTTGAACGTTTGAGATACAATGCTTTAAAATCAATCATAGTGGATACAAAAGAAGAAAAGGCAGAAACTATTGGTAAAGTGGAGGAACTTTGTACTACTATAGATGGTTTACTATTAAATTATAAAAACACAATAGATACTGAGGAAGAAGCTTCGCTTTATGAGCACTTAAGCTTAAGCTGGGAAGAATATAAAGGTTATATGGAAGATGCAGTTAAGTATAGTGATGCTGGACAGGATTCTATGACAAAAAAATTATCTTAATTGATAGCAATGAGTTAGGTAATGCGATAAGAGAAGATTTTAATACATTAATGATAGACAATTCTGCTGCTGCTGAACAAAAGGCGAAGAGTAATGATGCTGTGTCAAAACAAGCAGCTATAATGATGATTATTGTTATAGTAATTGGATTAATAATATCAATAATTCTTGCTATATGTAAATCAGTTTAAAATTAGGAGAAATACACATAAATACGATAAATAGTTAAATTTATAAGCAGATGTATTATAATTGCTAGTATTAATATATCAATAGAGATAGTGCGAACCAAAAGGTTTGCACTTTTCTTTATAAGATTTGATTAATTTGTAATTCAAAATAGCAAAGTCGATCTATTCTACAACAGATTAACTTTGCAATATTTAATAATTGTCATATTTATATAAATGTTGAACTTGTTATAAGATGATGTATAAAGTTTTTAATTGATTTTGAATGGTACGAATTTTTATGATATGCTAAATAAAGAATTGGTGAATCTGATTTTATATCTAAAGGAATGATTGAAAGATAGTTTTGTAGTATTGGTATATTGACAAGGATTGCAATGCCAAAATCTTGTGCAACCATTTCACTTATAGTTATTTCTTCATCAAAAGCAAATTCAATATTGGAAACTACTTTTTGTTCTTTAAAAAGGTTACGGATGAAGATGCCAAGAGGATTGTTTTCTCGATAGGTAATAAGAGGATACTCTTGTAAATCAGATAGCGTTAATATTTCTTTCTTAGATAATTCGTGTTCTTTTTTTGCTATGGCAACAAGTTCTTGCTTTAGCATAGGTATAAAAATCAAGTCTTTTTCATTCTCTACCTTAAAACAAAACCAAGGTCGTATAATCCACTATTAATACCATTTATTACTTCTTTGTTCTCCATACGTGTAAATATATCAAAAATGGTTTGAGTATAAGATTTCATATAAGATTTAATGTTTTTTGAAATAAAATCACCAGGAAAGATAGGAACGGTACCAATTGTTATTTTATTGGAAGTACTATCGATATCTTGTTTCAACATAGTGACACCATCATCTAGTTTTGCCAAAACTTCTTCAATGCACTTATAAAATTCTATCCCGCAATTGGTTAAAACTACATTTCTACCTTTCTTTTGGAATAGAGAAGCACCTAATTCTTTTTCTAAATTGTTTATAGAACAACTGAGGCTTGGTTGACTAATATATAATTTAGCAGCTGCTTTTGTAAAATGTTGTAATTCGGCTAATTTTCGAAAATAATATAGTTGATCTAAAGTCATAGAGTTACCTTATGTAATGCTGCATGATGCATTTTTCTTTCTTGTAGTATTGAGCAATATAAGATATTGTTTTAATTGTACATTTGTATAAAAATTCAGTTTCAATTAAAATGTTTGCGAACTAATTATATCATAAAAGTGTCAACATTAAAAGATTTTTATGCAAAATAATTGTAACAAAATTTTATCCAATAATTCTGCTTCTTAATAAAATATTATTGTCTATAGTTTTATTTATCCTTTGTTTGCATTTAAATACAATAGTATTATGCATTTTTTTGCTTTGTTTACAAGTTTAATGTCTAATTCAATTATATAATTAGTTCATCTGGGTTAAAATAATAAATAAAAAATTAAAAAAGGTATTGACAAACAAAAATTAATTGTTTACAATTGAATTATAAAAATTGACAACAATTAAATTGTGCAAAAAATAAAATAATATAAATATAAAACAAGAAAGGTTTGGTATAAAAAATGAAAAATATTTATAATTATGAAGTTTTAGGAATTAATGGTAAAAAAGTTTCATTGGAGCAATATAAAGGCAAGGTTATGCTGATTGTTAATTCAGCAACTAAATGTGGTTTCACACCTCAATATGATGAGTTGGTTAAAATATATGATGCTTATAAAGATAGAGGATTTGAGATATTAGATTTCCCGAGCAATCAGTTTCACGAGCAAGCTCCTGGAAGCAATGAAGAAATAGTTAGCTTTTGCCAAATGAATTTTGGAGTTACATTCCCAATGTTTTCAAAAATTGATGTAAATGGTGAAAATGCAGATCCATTATATACATTCCTTAAGTCAGAAAAAGGCTTTGAGGGATTTGATCCAGGTCATCCAATAGGAGAAAAGTTAGAAGTTTTATTAGAAAAAGAAATTCCTAACTTTAGAAATACTCCAGATATAAAATGGAATTTCACTAAGTTCTTGATTGACAGAGAAGGTAATGTTGTAGAAAGATTTGAACCAACTTATGATATGGCAAAAGTAGAAGTAAAAATAAAAGAACTTCTATAAATAAAAATAATAAAACACAAAAAATAGAAAAATAGATAGTTCTAGTTTTGTGTATTAAAAGAGGTGATAAGACCGCAATGGATAAAAACAATAAATACGACATCTTAAAACTAGAAAATCAGCTCTGCTTTCCGCTATATGCATGTGCAAAGGAAATAGTTAGAAAATACAAACCTATTTTAGATGAGTTCGATTTGACCTATACTCAATATATAACAATGATGGTTATGTGGGAAAGAAAAGAGTTAAATGTTAAGGAATTAGGAGAACAATTATATTTGGATTCTGGAACTTTAACACCTGTGCTTAAAAAGCTTGAGTCTAAAGGATATATTAAAAGAACACGTTCCAAAAGTGATGAAAGAAACTTATTAGTTGAGTTAACTAAAAAAGGAGAAGAGTTAAGAGATAAGGCTCTAAAAATACCAGTTCAAGTTGCTCAATGTATAAACCTAGATTTAGAGGATATCACTACTCTTCGCAAATTATTAAATAAAATGTTAGATGAAAATAAATAATTTCTATAATATATAGTAATAAATTGAATAATAAAAATACTTATCACATGTTAAATGTAGATAAGTATTTTTATTTATAATTAAATTACTTAATTGTAAAAGTTCTAAATCTTGTAATATGCTAATTGATACTGATCTAGAGCCTCCTGTGTGAAATTGTTTGAAATTTCATGATTGAAGGTTTTTTAAAATGCCTTTATATTATGATTGTCATAAACTGTCAGATTATCATCTTGTTTTCTAACATAATTAACTTGAAATTTTCACTAAAAACGAAGAAAAAACCCATACAACCTTTTAAAATA
>JAEAME010000912.1_pt1 | contig 24592 bp, 17 predicted proteins | sample 8958731 | NCBI WGS metagenome assembly JAEAME01 (sample SAMN16933194, study PRJNA681113) | bioreactor sludge metagenome | isolation source: anerobic bioreactor sludge (Control) | place: India:Bengaluru | collected 2018-10-24 | reverse complement strand
TTGCGAGCGGAGCGAAGTCGAAGATGCTCTTTAGAGTGCAATCCCTAAGTTATTTCAAATATAAAGGCTTGCTTCATCACTTCGTTCTTCGCAATTACATAATCGAGTGAACATTATTTTGGAAACGATGTACTAGTATTCATATCTAAAAGCATGCTATTCAGCTAAAAAAGAGTTGTTCAATTAAGATATAATATCACAAAACCGTTTCACGTGAAACAAATTTTGTTTTACTTCCCAATACAAAATTTCGAAAACACCCTATTCAAAATATCTTCGCTGGTGACCTTGCCAGTAATTTGACCGAGCTGGTTCAGGGCATCCCGAAGATATAAAGCGATGAATTCTGAGGATGCTCCTTTTTTTGCTTCATGAATTGCCTGCTTCAAACTCTCCAGAGCGTTGGTTAAAACTTCCCAATGTCGCACATTGGTCACCACTACTTTTTCTGAAAAAATGCTGCTATCAGCATCAATTACATTTTTATAAAGCTCATTTTCCAGAACATCGATTCCATCTCCTTGGGTCGCTGAAACATTCAATACGGGAATCTGGCTGTTTTCAATATTTTCTATCTGCTGATGCAAATCATATTTATTGATAATCCGCAATACCTTTGATTGCTTCGAGTTCTGAATGACATCCATAATTTCATAGTCTTCCTGTTGAAGTCGTTCAGATCCATCAAAAACATGGACGATAATATCCGCCGACTCCAGATGTTTCCTCGCACGCTTGATCCCTTCCTGCTCTATCCGATCTTCTGTTTTCTTGATTCCTGCCGTATCAAAAACACGAAACAAGATACCATGAATATCTAATTGAACTTCCAGCGGGTCTCGGGTAGTGCCAGGAATCTCTGTAACGATCGCCCGATCTTCTTTCACAAGCTTGTTTAGCAGGCTTGATTTTCCAACATTGGGTCTTCCTGAAATTACTAATTTTACTCCCTCTCTCGCCAGCCTGCCAAACTGATAGGTTGCGATCAAATTCTGAAGGCTTTTTTCTTCTACGTGCAATTGAGAAACAAACTCATCCCTGTTAACAAATTCGACATCTTCGTCTGAAAAATCTAATTCTAATTCCAACAATGAACAAAAATCGAGCAGTCGGGTATTAATCTCTTTAATCTTGTAAGATAAGCTTCCTTCAAGCTGAGCAAGTGAAGCCTGACGACTTGCTTCAGTTTGAGCATGAATCAGATCTGCAACAGCTTCTGCTTGAGAGAGATCAATGCGTCCATTCAAAAACGCTCGAAATGTAAATTCTCCTGGCTGAGCCAGGCGTGCTCCGTTTTTTATAATGAGTTCTAAAATCCGCTGACTGACAAACAAGCCACCGTGGCAATTAATTTCAACCACATCCTCCTTGGTATATGACTTCGGGCTTTTAAAAAAAAGAACAATAACGTCATCAATCTCTAAATTTTTGTCAACAATCTTGCCCGGGATTGCTCGCCACGGTTCAAGATGTTCGATCTTTTTTTTTGTTTTAAATATTCGATGGATTATTTCAAGAGATTGTTTTCCGCTTAATCGGATTATTGCAATTCCACCCTTTCCTGGCGGGGTCGAAATTGCGACGATGGTATTTTCTATATTTTCGATCATAGCTCGCTTATCATATAAAAAGCCCCACCAGGATAGATAGGGCTTTTTGAAAGAATTTATAATAAATATCGCGTGTAAATTTTAATGCTGACTATTTTCGTTTGAAATAGTTGATCTTTGCTTTTTTCGCTTTTTGACTCTCAAGCCCGGCATTATTACTGGCTTCTTTTGCTGGCATGTATTTCTGCTGTATAATCGAGAATAAATTAAAAAGCGCGTAATATAAATTCAAACCCGAAGGAAAACTATTAAATAATAAAGTCATAAATATTGGCATAAAGTAAACCATACTTTTTTGCTTGGGATCCTTCATGGTCATCTTCTGTTGAATGAACATTGTCACTCCCATAAAAATCGGGAGTATGTTGACCAAATTTCCGTAAAAAGGAATCGAAAACGGCAATTGATAAATTGTATCAGGAGCAGAGAGATCTTTAATCCACCAAATAAAAGAAGCATCTCTTAGTTCGATGGTATATCTAAAAACAATGAATATCGCCCATAGTAATGGCAACTGTAACAAAGTCGGAAGACAGCCGCCCAGCGGATTAATCCCAGATTCTTTGTAGAGCTTCATGGTCTCTTTATTCAGCCGTTGAGGATCCTTGCTATATTTTTCCTTTAATTCATTCAATCTCGGCTGTAGGGTTTGCATTTTCTGCATTGAACTGGTGCTTTTCTTTGTTAACGGCTGCAGAAGGATCTTAATTAAAATCGAAAATATAATTAATACAATACCATAATTAGGAATGAATTTATGCAGAAAAACAAAAGTTTTTAAAACCAGTATCGCAAAAGGACGAATGATTACCATCCCAAAATCCATGATTTTTGAAAGAGTGGGCTGATAATCTTTTAGTAAATAATAATCGAGTGGACCGATGTAAATTCTAAATTGTTGTGATACAAAATCTAAATTTGACGGAAGCAAACTGGATTTTAAAGTAACTGAAAATTTTTTATTGACTCGATCCCGAAGTTTAACATCCTTATAGATCGGAAAGGTTTCTCCGTGCAAGGTTGGTTCAATGGTATATTCTCGATTCGGAATAACGACCATTGCAAAATATTTATTTCGAACTGCCACCCAATCTACGACACCACTAAAATCAGACCGGGTCTTCGTCTCAAATGGTCTGTTGGGGAGATTTAATTCTTCCCTGCTTCCCCCTTGAAATACGTACGCTTTTGAATTGTTTATATCCTCTTTATCAATATAATTCGAGTAATCTACTTCAGTGTAGGCGAGTCCGGAATCCCAGATCAAATGATATTGGTTATTATCAAATTGATCTGCTAAATTTTCTATTTCAATATTTAAATCGATGATATATTGATCACGGTAAAATTTATACGTTTTTATCAATTTTCGATTATCGCCCAAGTCAAGCACAAATCGAATACTATCACTCAACTGTTTTTCTGTAAACTGAATTTCCTTTTTTTCTGGCTCAAATTTCGAATCGTAAGTATAAACTGTATCCCCGTCATTAATAAAAAACACTCCAAGATTTCCACGTCCTTTATCTTGAATCAACTGAACATTGGTTGAATTATTGTATTGAAATTTTTTTAAAATCCAACTCGAAATTACTGCTCCATTTGGATTAATATGGGCGATGTAACTATCAGTTTCAATTATTACATCTTCATAGCTTGTATCCTTGGATGCCTGAAAAAGCGCTGCGAAGGGATTGTTCTTTTCAGACGCAATTTTCGTTGGTGCCTGTTTTGGGGATTCAATCGCCTTGTTCTTATTCGCAATTGGCTGAGAAGTAGTATCCTTTTTTGCAGCCATACTATCTGGTATGACCTCTGTTGCGCTGGTATTCCGCTGCGGTATAACAAGATCTTTGTAAAATTTTGTTTGGGTCAAGATTAAAATGAATCCGATAAGCAAAAATGCTAAAATTGTTCGTTTATCCATTACATTTCCCGGTTAATTAATTGAGTTTTATTTCACGGGATCATACCCCCCTTTATTAAAAGGATTGCAGCGCATAATTCTCCATATTGATAGAATTGACCCCTTAATTGCGCCATACTTCTTAATTGCCTGATATGAATAATCTGAGCAAGTCGGTACAAAACGGCACGATGGAAGTAAAAGTGGTGATATGATTCTTTGATATAATCTTATAAAAGCGATCAAAACATATTTCATAATAAAAAAAGTCTATATATAGACAAGATTTTTAAATTATACACTATATGAAGTTAATTTGACTTAATAATTTTAAAACCTCATTTTGCACTATTTTAAAATTACTGCTTCGTCCTTTGGCAAATAAAACAATATGACCCTTTGCCGGAAATTTTGCCTTATTTAACCGATAAACTTCTCTCAATATACGCTTATATCTATTTCTAATCACTGCTTGCTTAATCCTGCTTGTAACAGCAAAGCCCACTTTTTGGGTATCGGCTTCAAGAAAATTAATCGAAACATTATTCCCCGAAAATACGGTTCCACATTTAAAAATTCTATTAAAGCTATTCTTCCCCCTTAGAATTTCATCTTTCGCTAAATTAAATTTCTTTTTGTACCCTGCCATAGCAATATTTATTATTCATCACTGACAGTGAGTTTTTTTCGTCCTTTTGATCTCCGACGTTTTAGCACCAATTGGCCATTTTTACTACTCATCCGTGCTCTAAAGCCATGCTTATTGACTCTTTTTCTACGACTCGGTTGAAATGTTCTCTTCATTTTTACGCCCTCATTAAAAATCAATTACTAAAAATTATCACTAAATTAAAAATTTAACCAATAAAAATATTAATAATTTATTTAAAAGTCAAGCTTTTTTTAGCCATTTGAATGATGCCGAATTTCGCAGCCACAGAATCTAATAATTGCTGTTGAAGGCCGAGAATAAATTCTACTGCTGAAATAAAAAGCGTGGGGTTAGTAGGCATCCATCATTATGGTATTGCAAACTCAACAGTTTGACATCACTGCTTTTTATAGTGTGGTTTTGACACATAGTTAGTGCTTTTGATACAAGTACTTTTTCATCATAACAATTGGTCCAGCTTTATTAATAATGCTGTTATGTAAAATTCGTCACGGTTTGTTTCATCAATTTTATTGATTTTTAATTTTGGTATTTTTTTTTATTTGACAATATGATTATTTTTTGTAAATTCAATTAAAGAAAAACAGACTCATCACGCTGATACATTGTGGATAACTTTTGATGCTTTACTTTTATATCTTTTGGTTTCCTTTGACCAGTATTTGCGCAGCTTAATTGTTCATATTTTTTCTGTTGGGCTGCGTGTTCTCTATTTTTATATTTTATAAAATTATAAAGCGAACACGTAATTGTGCATATCATTAAATTACTCAATTTAATTTTGTATTTTAACAGAATCAATTTTTTGAGAGTTAATTAATGTTATTTATAATTTGTGGATATTATGTGAATAACTTTTCAACGTATTCATAAGAGGTTTTTAAAATGACATCAAGCTGCGTCGACATTTGGTCAAAAACTCTATCTCTTATCCGGGAAAATTTAAACCATCAGACCTTTATCACATGGTTTGAACCAATTAAGCCTCTGGGTATATCTGACAAACAATTGACGGTTCAGATTCCCAGTCAATTCTTTTATGAATTTATAGAAAAGCATTATAGCGAATTAATTAAAAGATCGCTTCAAGATACTATTGGCGACGATGCTGAAATTCTATATTCTGTGGTTATGAATAATAAAACAGAGGTTCTTAATAATCATAAAAGCGTGCCAGCACCTCAAACCCCTAAAGCAAGTACGCTGAACGATAATGGCAGGATTTACGCCACGCAATTAAATGATAGGTACTCTTTTGATAATTTTGTTGAGGGTGGCAATAATCAATTTGCTCGAGCTGCAGCTCTGGCGGTTTCAAATTCTCCGGGAAAGACGACATTTAATCCTTTGGTTATTTATGGTGGCGTGGGTTTGGGAAAAACTCATCTCATTCAGGCCGTGGGAAATGCAATATTAAAGAATAACGGTGTAACCTCAAAAATATTTTATGTATCAAGTGAAAAATTTACTGTTGAGTTTATCGATGCAATCAAACATAATAGAGCCCCAGAATTTAGCTTAAATTATAGAAACGTGGATGTTTTGCTGGTAGATGATATACAATTTTTTACCAATAAAGAGCGCACACAGGAAGAATTTTTTCATACTTTTAATACACTTTATCAAAATCAAAAGCAAATCGTTTTAACATCTGATCGGCCGCCCAAAGAATTAAAAGGCATAGAAGAACGTTTGATATCAAGATTTCAATGGGGATTAGTAGTTGATATTCAGCCGCCGGACTTAGAAACACGTATTGCCATACTTGAAAAAAAAGCTGAAGAAAATGAATTGAAACTTCCTCAAGAAATTATCGAGATTTTTGCGACCAATATCACCTCAAATATTCGTGAACTCGAAGGTTCTCTGATTCGCTTGATGGCGAAATCATCTCTTCAAGGGAAAGACGTAACAATTGATCTTGCCAAAGCTGTTTTAAAAGATCTCAGCCTTGGAAACAGAAGAAATTTAAGCATTGAAGAAATTCAGCGAATCGTTTGTGATCATTATAAAATACCTGAAGATATGATCAGAGCTAAAAACCGTAAAAAAGAAATCGCCTTAGCCCGACAAATCTCAATGTATTTATCTAAAAGTATGACGGTCAATTCTTTAAAAACAATAGGACTGCATTTTGGTGGAAGAGATCATTCCACTGTTGTTCATGCGATTCAAACAATTGAACAATTAAGAAAAATAGATAAATCCATCAAGGATAACCTAATCGCCCTGGAACGTAAAATAGAGTTGGCAAGTCTTTAATTTAAAATATATTTTTTTTAAAAAAAATATTGGTTATCAACAATCCTTATGATGATCATTTGTTTTTTTTTGTACAACCATTAGCAAATAAAGAGCTTCAAATAAAGATGAATTATCCACTTTTTATCACCATATTTCCATTACACCCGTTTAATGATTGTGGATATTCTGATATATTTACAAAGAAAGTAATGAGTCATTTTATTGTCGCTTAGAAACGGTATTTTTATCAACAGATCTTTCACATAAAAGTATAAGTTGTCAACAGCATTTTATTGTTATCTAACTTTAGAAAATATTTTGAAATATCTATTTTTTATTTTAGCTTTTTCCACTTATCAACATCACTATTAATACTACTATATATAAATTATTCTTTAAATATTATGATACTAATATAAAAAAACATTGAAAGTTTTATTTTTATTTTTTATATTTAAGCTATCTTGAAAATAATTTTCATAATATTAAGGAGTCCAAAATGCACTTTACCGTATCCAAAGGCGTATTGCAACGAAGCCTTCAAAAGGTTGTTGGCGTTATTCCAGCGAAAACAACTATTCCTATTTTAGAAAATGTGCTATTAGAACTTCAAGGAAATAAGCTTCAAATTACTGGTACTGACCTGGAAATTTGCATTTCTACAGAAATTACCGTCAATGCAGATAAGGATGGAGCATGTGCTGTTCCCGCTAAATCGCTGAATGAAATTCTTAGAGAACTACCAGAAATTCCGATCGAACTTCAGCTTGAAGATCAAAATAAGATTTCGCTTCGAACGCAGAATGGTCTCTACAAATTGGGTGGTCAACCAAAAGAGGAATTTCCGAGTATTGTTTTAGAGGAGAGTGAGGGCAAGTTTGAGATTGACAGCAGCTTATTAGCTCGAATGATAAATCGGACCATTTTTGCAGTATCGACCGATGAACTGCGGACAACGCTAATGGGAGTTTATTTTCAATTATTAGCGGAAGGATTCCGTTGTGTGGCAACTGACGGACATCGGCTGGTAAAAATTAATAATAACCAGATTAAATCTGACGAATTTCAAAAAAACGTTATCGTACCAACAAAAGCATTGTCGCTCATTCTTAGAAATATTGAAGCATTGGATGACTCTCAAAATATAGCCATATCCTTTGGAGAAAATCATTTGATTTTCAGACTCAATGAAACCTTTATTTATTCTAAGATCATTGAGGGTCAATATCCCAAATATGAAAATGTTATTCCGATGGATAACGATAAAAAGATGATCGTTAATAAAGAACAATTGTCAGCAGCGGTTAAAAGAGTGGCTATTTTTTCGAATTCTTTTACTCGTCAGATAAAATTTGCAATCGATAAAAATATGCTAAAAATCAGCTCCGAGGATGTTGAATTTGGGGGGGAAGGAAATGAAGAACTGGCTGTGAAATATGAAGCAGAAACTCTTGAAATTGGATATAATGGACTTTACATTTTAGACATTATTAAGAATATTGATACAGATGAAGTGGTATTCTTGCTTAAAGATTCAGTGAGTGCAGCGATCGTGACTCCCATAAGCCAGAAGGCAAACGAAGATCTGATGATGCTTATAATGCCAATCCGATTAACTGATTAATGATTTTTTAGTATGAAATTAAGTTCTCTTGAGTTGAATGATTTCAGAAATTATAGTAAAGCGTATATTGAATTTGGTGAGCGAAAAAATTTTTTGCTCGGCCAAAATGCTCAGGGCAAAACCAATATTTTAGAAGCCATTTACTTATTATGTTTAGCAAAGAGCTTTCGAACTAATTTCGAGAAAGAGGTTATCAGATTTTCAAAGCAAGCGTATTCTATCAAAGGTGTTTTTAAGCTTGACAATGGTATTATTCAAACTGTAATTTTTCACTGTTCATTGGAAAAGAGCAAAGAAATTTCGGTCAATCGTAAGCGATTGAGTAAAGTTTCTGAAATCATTGGAAATTTTCCGGTGGTATTGTCATCTCCAGATGAGTATATTTTAACGTTAGGCCCTCCACCAGGACGTCGAAAATTTGTCGATATTTTGCTATCTCAAATTTATAAACCATATTTTTCTCATTTGCAAGACTACCATCGGATTATTCAGCAGCGAAATTCGATTTTAATGAAATGGAAAATTTTGGGAGTCAAATCTCCCATTACGCTTGAACCATGGGATCAGCGATTAGCAGATATTGGCAGTAAAATAATCGAATATCGTTATCAGTTTGCAACGTTATTTTCTGAAATTCTTAAAAAGATCCATTCGGAGTTGGTGATCAAAAATGAAGAATTAACGTTCACCTATAGACCTAATATTTTTTCCGATAGCTTTGATGACTTACAAATAAATTTTTTAAATAGATTAAAACAAGTACGAAATTCAGAAATTCAACGCGGAACCTGTCTAATCGGTCCACATCGGGATGACTTCATATTCAATATCAATGGGGATGAATTGAAAAAGTATGGATCTCGCGGACAACACAAGACCGTGCTGATTGCTCTTGCCATTGCTCAATTTGAAATAATAAAAGAAAAAAAACAGGAAATACCTATTATATTAATTGATGATCTTTATTCAGAAATTGATAGTGAAAGACAAATAAAAATTATTCAAAGTCTAAACAATAAGGGGCAGATTTTTATCACCGCAACTTCGGTTCACGATAGAAATAATATGAGTGATGATCGGCATTATTTAATCGTGGATGGACAAATTAAAAGCTTTACTAAATAATCAGTTAAATTTTAAAATTACCATGAAAACAATAGGGCAAGCTCTTAAAGAATTAATAACGGATTTGGGAATTGAAAGTGAAGTAATTCATCATCAAGCTGTGCAGTTGTGGCCGGAGGTTGTGGGAAAAAAAATTGCCACAATCAGTCAAGCAGAAAAAATCGATGGTAAAATTTTATTCATAAAAGTGAAAAATGATAGCTGGAGAAATGAGCTTATTTTTCTTAAAAAGGACATTATTGAACGTTTAAATAAGAAAATCGGGAAGAAAGTTGTTGAGGATTTAAGGCTATATTAGCTATATTTATACTCCAAAATGATAATGATCCACAGGATCTCATAAATTCTGCTACGACATTCCATCCGCATTATTTCAATTTGGGATTAATAATGAAGCTAACAGGAAGGAAAATAAATGGACGAACAACAAAATGATAACATAAACAACGAAACGAATAAGTATGATGCCAGCCAGATTACCGTGCTAAAAGGGCTGGAGGCAGTTCGACGAAGACCAGCGATGTATATCGGTGACGTTTCAATCCGTGGCCTTCATCATCTGGTTTATGAAGTCGTAGATAATAGCATCGACGAGGCTTTAGCCGGGTTTTGTACTGAGATAGAAGTTTTTATTGAAAAAGATAATTCAATTGTTGTTATCGATAATGGTCGGGGAATTCCAGTGGATATGCATCCGACCCAGAAGAGATCGGCATTAGAAGTTGTGATGACTATGCTTCACGCTGGAGGCAAATTTGATAAAAAATCTTATAAAGTTTCTGGCGGATTACACGGCGTTGGAGTTTCTGTTGTGAATGCTTTGTCGGAATGGTGTGAAGTAGAAGTCTATCGAGATGGCAATATTTACTATCAAAAATATGAACGAGGAATTCCATCCGTTGATGTGACTCAGAAAGGAAAAATAAAGAAAACTGGAACTCGAACTCATTTTATGCCAGATGTTGAGGTTTTTAAGAAGATCAATTTTAGTTATGAAATTTTATGTGAACGCCTGCGTGAATTGGCTTTTCTTACCAAAGAGTTGTTGATTAAGATTGAAGATAAAAGAACGGATAAAAAAGATACTTTTAAATACAAAGGCGGCATTGTTGCCTTTATTCAATATTTAGATCAGAATAGGGACGCTATTCAGAAAAAGCCGATCTATATTGAAGGTGAAAAAGAAGGTGTCCCCGTAGAAGTCGCTTTTCAATATAATAATGGCTACAATGAAAACATATTTTCCTACGTGAACAATATTCATACAATGGAAGGCGGTACCCATCTGGTTGGTTTTAAAACCGCACTGACGCGAACTTTAAATAATTATGCTGCCAAAAATAATTTATTAAAAAATGTAGATTTTACTTTTACTGGAGAAGACGTTCGCGAAGGATTAACGGCAATTATCAGCATAAGACATGTAGAGCCTCAATTCGAAGGACAGACAAAAACCAAATTGGGCAATAGTGAAGTGAAGGGAATTGTCGAAAGTATTATTGGCGATGGACTCAATTTGTTTTTGGAAGAAAATCCCTCCGAGGCAAAGAAGGTTATTGAAAAAGTGATTTCTGCTGCCAGCTCGCGGGAGGCAGCCAGGAAAGCGCGAGACATTGCTCGGCGTAAAACTGCTTTAAATGGAAGTGGTTTGCCAGGAAAATTAGCCGACTGCTCCATTAAAGAACCAGAGCACTGTGAGATTTATTTAGTTGAAGGTGATTCAGCCGGCGGCTCTGCCAAGCAAGGCCGAGATCGAAGATTTCAGGCTATCCTGCCTTTAAAAGGAAAAATATTAAATGTTGAAAAAGCGCGTTTGGATAAAATTTTATCGAACGAAGAAATTACAACTATCGTGACTGCGCTTGGCACCGGGATTGGCGCTGAAGATTTTGATCTTTCCAGACTTCGCTATGGAAAAGTTATTATAATGACGGATGCTGATGTTGACGGTGCTCATATTCGAACATTGTTATTGACTTTCTTTTTCCGCTTTATGCGGGAGCTTATCGAGCAGGAACATATATATATTGCCCAACCGCCGTTGTATCGGCTGGCCAAAGGAAAACAAGAAGTGTATGCCTATGATGATGAAGAGATGGAACAGATATTAGAGCGACTGGGACGAAATAGCGTGAATATTCAGCGATACAAAGGATTGGGAGAGATGAATCCCGAACAACTCTGGAAAACAACAATGGATCCTGAAAATAGAACCGTTTTGAAAGTGACCATTGAAGAGGCATTTCAGGCAGATTTAATTTTTTCAACTTTGATGGGAGATAAGGTTGAGCCACGAAGAAAGTTCATCGAGGATAACGCTAAATATGTTCGTAATCTTGATGTCTAATTTTAAATGAGCGAATTGGTTCAAATAAAGGATAGAATTGAACAATGGAAAATAAGCGAGAGAGAGTAATTCCAGTTTATATTGAAGAGGAAATGAAGGATTCCTACATAGATTATTCAATGTCAGTTATTGTTTCGCGGGCACTTCCCGATGTGAGAGACGGTTTAAAGCCAGTTCACAGAAGAGTTCTGTATGGCATGCAAGAGTTGGGCTTGCGATCGAACGCTGCCTATAAAAAGTCGGCAAGAATAGTTGGTGAAGTCATGGGAAAGTACCATCCCCACGGCGATGCAGCAGTTTACGACACGATGGTGAGGATGGTGCAGGATTTTTCATTGCGCTATCCACTGGTTGATGGTCAGGGAAATTTTGGTTCACTTGATGGCGATGCACCAGCCGCAATGAGGTACACTGAAGCAAGGATGACCCCTATTGCCGAAGAGTTGCTGCGAGATTTAGACAAAGAAACTGTCGATTTTATGCCGAATTTTGATGAATCCTTGCAGGAGCCAAAGGTGCTGCCTTCGATGCTACCGAACCTATTGATCAATGGTTCATCGGGAATTGCGGTGGGCATGGCAACCAACATTCCGCCGCATAATTTAAATGAAGTTGTTGATGCAATAGTGCTATTGATCGATAAGCCCGATATAAAAATTGAAGACCTGATGAAAAATATCAAAGGACCTGATTTTCCGACCGGTGCAATTATATATGGAGAGGAAGGAATTGATGAAGCTTATCGATCAGGACGGGGAAGAATCATTGTACGAGCTCGCGCTAATGTGGAAAGCATCCGTGGCGGAAAAAATAATATTATTATCACAGAAATTCCGTACATGGTTAATAAAGCGAACCTGATCGAAAAGATTGCAGAACTGGTTAATGACAAAAAGATTGAGGGAATTAGCGAAGTTCGCGATGAATCGGATAAAGATGGCTTACGCATTGTTGTCGAGTTGAAAAGAGATGCCCAGGAAACCGTTATTCTTAACCAGCTTTATCGCCATACTCAGATGCAAGTCACTTTTGGTGTTATTATGCTGGCGCTGGTCGATGGAATTCCGATGGTATTAAATTTAAAACAAATACTCCAGCACTTTGTGGATTTTAGACATGAAGTCGTAGTCCGACGAACCAAATTTGATCTTGATAAGGCAGAAAAACGGGCGCATATTTTAGAGGGACTAAAAAAAGCGCTGGATCATATTGATGAAATTATTGCTTTGATCAAAAAGTCGAAGAATCCAGAAACCGCAAAAGAGGGATTAATAAAAACTTTTAAGTTTTCTGAAATTCAAGCCCAGGCAATTTTAGATATGCGATTGCAGCGACTGACCGGTCTGGAACGCAAAAAGATTGAAGATGAATTGAAAGATACGCTAAAATTAATCAGCCAATTACAGGCTATTTTAGCCAATCGCTCACTTCGTTTGAAAGTTATTAAGGATGAATTGATCGCTTTAAAAGAAAAATACGGAGATGATAGAAGAACCGAAATCATATCCAAAACCGAAGAGTTTACTATAGAAGATATGATTGCCGAAGAGGATATGGTGATTACAATTTCTCATTTTGGCTTTATTAAACGATTTCCAGTTTCTGGATATAAACGGCAATCGAGGGGCGGCACCGGGCACTCCGGAGTTGCTACCAAAGTAGAGGATTTTATCGAGCATTTGTTCATTGCTTCTACTCATCACTACGTCCTGATTTTCACCGATAAAGGGAGATGTTATTGGTTGAAAGTTTACGAGATTCCCCAGGCTGGAAAAGGCTCAAAGGGTAGGGCAATCGTAAATTTAATTGACATTCAAAAAAATGAAAAAATTGCCGCCATTGTCAATGTAAAAGATTTTGATAATGAACATTACGTGATTATGGCAACAAAAAATGGTTTGGTCAAAAAAACCGTATTATCTGCTTTTGGAAATCCGCGTAAAGGAGGTATTAACGCTATTAATATAAGAGAGGGTGATGACCTGATCGATGTCAAGTTGACCGACGGCAATCAGGAAATTGTGTTGGGCACTTATTTTGGAAAAGCAATCCGTTTTCATGAATCAGATGTGAGAGATATGGGTAGGCAAGCGACCGGGGTCGGTGGTATTAAGCTAGCCAAAAAGGATTTTGTCGTGGGAATGGTCACGGTCCGCAAGGAATCCACCATATTGGTTGTTACTGAAAAGGGATATGGAAAACGTACCCCGATTAAAGAATATCGTATCACCCGGCGCGGAGGCAAAGGTATCGTCACGGTGAATACCACCGAACGAGTGGGGAATATGATATCAATTAAGGAAGTTATCGAAGATGATGATGTAATGATCATCACCACTAAAGGAAATGTCATTCGTCAGGGAGTCAAACAAATCCGAGAATCCGGGCGAGCGACCCAGGGCATCCGTCTGATTCGATTAACAGCAAATGATCAGATCGCAGATGTTGCGCGTATAGTTAAGGACAGTGATTAAATTGTATAAAATAGTACTTAAGTAAAATTGACAAATATATTGAAAGGCAATTATTGAAGAAGCTATTTTAAATAAGTAAGTTAAGAAATTTTACTAATCGAACTGCTAAAGGGAAAACAACATGGATTTTGCAACTGGGGAGAATGAGAAGCGGCTATTAGCAGCTACGGTTCGCGATCGATTAATTGGGAATAGAACCACAATTCAGTACAAAGAGCTATTAGATAAAAAAATACCAACTTTTTTAAAAAATTATCTTCAAAATAGTGTTCAGAAGCTCATTCATACCGAAGAGCCGTTTCAATTTAATAATTCAAAACGCTTTGATTTTGAAAACGCTAAAATTATCGAGCTAAAAAATTCTCTAATAAAAGCTTTTGAGGAAGCTACAATATTTTCAAAGGAGGAATTAACTGAGACTATCAATAGAACGGTCAGTTTACAATTTAATTTACTGGTCAAACCCAGTACAACTTTATTGAAGATATTTTTTAAAAACAAGTCCGAGCGGATTCAAACAGAAATCCTTCAGATTTTAGAAGGGCTTGATGACCGGCGAGTTATCATTAAAATGTTGATAAAAAACTTTAAGGAATTTGATCACTACCATATTGTAGAGGAAGATTTTAAAAAAATTTATAGCGAAACATTTAAAGAGGTTTATCAAGATAATTTTGTCAAAGCTTTTATGAGTGATGTCACGGCTTTTGCTGCTTTTTTGGGTATGATTTATGGTTATGAAAATAAACAGATTGATTTGAATCTGTTAAAGTTATTACTTAAAGAAAGAAACTTGACTCAGTATATACCAGCTTTTGAGAATGATTCTGATACCAATATTGATGTTGATAAAATTGCTGTGCTTTTGAAAAAGTTTTTAGCAGATCAAGAGCAAGGAGATTCAGATCTTGATGAAGATGAAATCGAAAAATTTATGATGGTTCCATTTTCTGATGATCAACGAAGCAATTCTGGTGAGCAAAACTCGAGTTTGTATCAAAATGAAATCGACCGAAGCTTTGATCAATTAGGACAAGACAATCGAACATCTTCCGGACTGGATGAGTTAAAATATCAAACAGATTTACAAAAAACAGATACCAATAAAAAAAATCCCAAGGTTACGAACGTCTGGAAGGATCCAATGGATATGGTCATTAAGCGAAGCCTTATTGAAAAACAGCCAGAGGGTCCGGTACGTTCTTTAAAAAGGCTGGTTGATGAAAAGGACAGAAAGTTCTTCGAAAAAAAGATTTTTAATAACGACCTTCGATCCTATAATGAATTTATGAGACAACTTGAGGGTATTAATAATTGGAAAGAAGCGAAAAGGATTATTGACAAAGAATTATTTATGCGTTCTATAGAGCCTTTTTCAAAAGAAGCATTGCGATTAGGGGATTTGATATTTAATCGTTATTTTCCTAAAAGTCATTAATTATTTAAATAGGGGTTTGTCAGATGAAGCTGAAAAAATATTTATTGTCAAATCGAATTCAGGGGATCCTTATTTTATCGCTGGGTATCTGTTTGTTTGCTATTTTTGCATTTAGCTCGCCCGAGACGAAGGTAGAGAAAAAAGGATTGGTGACCTTTGCAGATGGTCGAGTAAAGAAAAAGCAAGTGAGCGAGGAAGAGTGGCAAAACGCAGCAAAAGACACCACCGTGCTGGGTGGTGATCGAGTTAGAACTTATCAGCGATCCCGGGCGGAACTGGAACTCTTGCAGCTCGATGTTATTCGAATGGCGCCAGAGACCATTATTGATATTGTAAAACTGTACGAAGAAACTAAACAGAAAATCAAAGAAACCCAAATTTCTGTACAGCAGGGCGACATTTGGGCAAATATTAATAAGAAAAAAGACAATACCAAACTTGAAATATCTGCTCCGGTCGCAGTTGCAGCAATCACGGGAACTGTTTTAAGAATCGGTGTTGATTCAGATTCCACAACAGAGCTCAAAGTATATAAGGGAGAGGTGCAGATTACCAATGCGCCAGAAAAAACCGATCTGACTCCCAAACGAATTGATGTATATGAAGTTCCTGGCCCGTATGAAGTGCCAGGACCCTATGAGGTATCGATGGACGAATGGGTTTATATTGTTCGGAATATGCAAAAAATCGTCATCGATAAAAAGGGCCAGGTCAAAGAGGTTGGCGAATTTAAAAAATCTGATAAAGATGAAAAGACTGAGTGGGTGAAGTGGAATTTACAGCGGGATCGGATGAGATAATTTTATTTTCAGGTAGTTAGATAAGCAACTTTCTACCAACTTTTCATCAAAACAAATCAATAAAATCTGTATGGCGTAATTTTATAAATTTTCTGTCAGAGACCTGTAAGATGTATAAATTGTTCCAATTTCAATTTGAGTGGAATCCAACAAAGGCGCAACAGAATACAAACAAACATGGTATTACTTTTGAACGTGCTGCTACTGTATTTCTTGATCCTGAAGCATTATCTAAGTTTGACAGAGCGCACAGCGAGGATGAAGACCGGTGGATCACTCTTGGATTGGAAGGGAAATAAATATGAAATGAGAATATGATTTTTCCGATGGCGTGAGGGGTAAGTTTTATAGGAAAGGAGCAGAGTTGCGGCTCCCTATCTATCTTGATCCAAAGCTGCAAAGTCAACTGGAGCGTATCGCTCAAAAGAAGGGCAAAGATATTGGTGTTATGGTTAACCAATTGGTGAGAAAGGAAATTGAATTTATTAACGAATTAGTTTAAATCCGAAAAATGTTTTAAAATGGCAAAGCCCAACTGAAAAAATTTTTATATCAGGAAATAAATATTTATTTTCAGATAAAATAAAAGAATGTAATAGAGCAGCTAAGCAAGGTTAGACACGAGAGACGACTCATGAAGCTGAAGTGGATTCACATAAAGAACTACCGTTCATGTCAGGATATAAAAATAGAGATTGGATCAATGCACGCACTCGTAGGAGCGAACAACGCCGGAAAATCTAATATTCTTAGAGCGTTGGATTTTCTTTTTAATCCTTCCGCTACAAAAATTAATGAGGAAGCTTTCTGGAACGGTGATACTACCCTGCAAATCTGGATTGAGGCTGTATTTAGTGAATTGACCGATCAGGAGGTTGAAAAACTTAACCCTTATCTATGTCCCGATGGAAATTTTCATGTTGCCAGATCTGCTAAGATAGTGGTTAGCGAAGAAGCGGATGAGCAAGAGGATTCAGATGCAACTAAAGTGGTAGTAAGTCAACATTACTGTAAGCCAATGCCTATTTATCCATGGCTCCGAGATACAAATATCAATGGGAAAAATATAGACGAGTGGTGGGCCCATAAAGAGGAACTTCAAGTTAGAGATGAAAGTTTTGCAAAATTTGTCGAGGGGAAAAAGCCGAATGTGGGACAATGGAAGGATAAAGCCAAGCAATTTGTCGAACAGCAATTGATTACAGATGATTATGAAGATACTTGGGCAGATAACCCGCAAGGTTACGCAGGTGTTCTTAAGGGCACATTACCACGCTTGATTTATATTCCTGCGGTAAGAGATCTTTCTGAGGAGTCGAAAGTTACAAAGAACAATCCATTTGGTAGGTTGTTATATTCAATCCTTGATAGCGTAACCGAAGATCAGAAGACTTCTCTTGGTCAGTCGCTATCAACTATTCAAAACAAACTCAATCGAATCGGCGGAGCAGAACGCTTGGGTAGCATAGTCGAGATCGAGGCAAAGTTAAACGATTTTTTGAAAGATTACATGCTTGGTGAAGTCGAAATAGAGTTCCAGACGCCAACTCTTGAGATTCTTCTTACGACGCCTAAGCTTTTTGCGGATGATGGATTCCGAAATACTGCCGAAAATAAAGGACATGGATTACAGCGGGCAATTATCTTTTCTATATTGCGCTGTTATTCCGAATCAGCACCTCGTCGAACAGTGGCAACCCCAAAGAGAAGTACGATTTTTGCGATTGAAGAACCAGAGATTTACATGCATCCACAAGCACAAAGGACCATTCGGCGGGTATTACAGGATATAGCCAAAGGCAAAGATCAGATAATTTTTGCTACTCACTCCTCGTTGCTATTGGATGTTGCTTGCTTTGATGAAATCATTCGAGTTGAAGCTATACGAGAAAAATCCAATGGAACTAAATTCAAAATAAAAACCAAGGTATGGCAGTTGGCGATGAGCAAGATGATAAAAGATATAGAGACTCGCCATCCTCATGTCAAAGGCAAGGTGACTAATGAATCAATGCGAGAATTGTATAGTCATGCATATCACCCGACGCGAAGCGAGGGTTTTTTTGCAAAAAAGGTTATTTTGGTGGAAGGCCCAACAGAGCAGTACAGCTTACCGATTTATGCGGAGGCGTTAGGGCATCCACTAGATAAATTAAATATCAGCGTTGTTGATTGCGGCGGTAAGGGACCAATGGATAGACTATATCGCATATTCAACGAACTTGGAATACCTTGCTACATTTTACTTGATTATGACGTTAACAGCACTGACAAGGAGATTATCAAAAAATCCCGAGAGTTGCTTATGATTGCAGGGGAGAACTTAGATGCTCATAGTGGAACTTTTATTGGCGAACAGATTGCCTGTTTTCGATGTAAATGGGAAACCGATCTTGCCAACGAAATACCCAACATTGGTGCGCTAACCACAGAAGCACGGCAACTACTTGGTTTATCTGACGATTGTGGTAAGCCTTTGGTAGCACGTTACATCGCAAGAAAATTGACGGATAGCAAGCCGCCGTTTATACCACCGTCAATTGATAAAATTATAAAGAAAGCTGCCAAGGTAGAGTGGAAAGAGTCATGTTTGAAATAGTGAGAGCAGCTACTCAATGTGCAAGTTTTTGGGGCTTTCACTTGGGAAAGGTGGAATAGCGTCTAACAATTGTTTGCGCATAATCTCCACAGTCCACATTCCACGCCTCGTGAAAGTGCATTCAGAGTTAGCGTAGTTAGCGCCTGACCGTTGCTTCTGGTGATCGCTACCAAAATGTCATAGAGAAAATAAATACTTAGTATGAAATCACAACCGTTTCTTGACAACCCCCAACAATCCCAGAATCATGGCAGGAAATTCAGTCATGACTATTTCTAAAAGCTAAATCCTGCCGAAAAATAAAATATATTTTTTCCTCGGTCCGTTTTTCCAGTCGCCAAAGAAATTGGACCCAGCGGTGTCTCCAGTTCCAGAGAAGTCCCCACTCCCTGAATAAAATCCTTTGGATTTATATCTAATTGATTTTTCCATGTAGCTCCAACATCATATCTAATGCCCCAATAAAAATTAACTGGCAGACCAAACGGGAAAAAATAGCGATATTCCAGACTGCCAACAATCACATGCCGCCCGATTCTTTCGTTCTCTCGTAAACCATAAAAAGACGACTGTCCGCCCAATCTGAATTGCTCGATAAACGGAGTCGTTAAATCCGAAGTCCCCCAAAAAAGCCGGGGATGTATCGTGTTTCGTTTTAAAAAGGTGTGATAAAGCTCAAGCGAATTGAATAACTTGATGAATGATATTTGACTGTTTAAAAATTTAGCGGAGGACATTTTATAAAAAAAGTGATAATATTTTCCAGTTCTCGGAAATGGAAATCGATCTTGCGAATCAACAATAGACTGAAGCGCAATGGTTTTTAATTCATATTTGCCAGTCGGATAGCCGTAGCCACTTAATTCATGCAAATCAATTGAGCTCAGTGTTGCTGTTGCAGAAAAAATACCCAGACGTTTAATTTGTTGTCCAAGTGAAAATGAAAAACCAGATTCTTTCTGCAGATACTCGCCAGTTTGCTTTCCATCAATGTAATTATAGTGCTTCTGCTGATTATGAAAAGCATCAATATAGTAGGTCAAGTAACTTCTAAAAATTCGATCATCCCGAAATTTAAATTTTATCAAGCGATCTTTGGCGCCATACTGACCTGTCAAACTAATCTGATTGTTGGTGCCTAAAAAATTTTCGTCAACCAATTCAATCATTCCCTTGCTTCTTCTTTCAAGATCATAACGACCGCTAAGTCTGATTAAATCGAAAGCTCGTTCTTTGACAGTGATTTTCAATTGAACCCCGGGCTTTTCCCTGAAAACTTCAAAAGTAACGGTCTCGAACAAGCCAGCGCTATGGATATTATTCAATCCTTCATCAGCTTTTTTTATATTGAAAATATCACCCTTTTTTAAGGGAAATTCTCGGAGAATTACATAATCTTTGGTCCGCTCATTACCCTCAACTATAATTGATGATATACTGCCTTCATCAATTTCGAATTTTAAAGTATCGTCGCTCACATCAATTTGATTGATATTTATCAACGCATAGCCGCTTTCTTTATAGAGCTTGATGATTTGTGTGATATCTTGTTTAGATTGATGATAATTGATCGGCTTCCCCGGCTCCGTTTTTATTTGCGCCTGAAGGGTGGAATCTGAAAAAATAGAATTCCCTTTAAAAATGATTGCCTGAAATGCGGGCTTGGAAATAAGGCGATAGTTGACCGAAAGCAAGCTATCTTGTAAAAACACTTCGGCAGTTACGTGATCAAAATAGCCGGTTTCATAAATATTTTTCAACGCTGCATAAATCTCTCGGTATGATGTATGATTTTTAAATTGGGGCTTAATGATTTCTCTGGCAAGGCTGTTTGAAAAATCATCTGTAGCTTCGATAGTTAAAGCTTTTAACTGATAGGTTTGAATTGAATGTGCTTCGCTATCATCGCTTTGAGCCAATGCTATTATTTGATCAATCTTCTGCAAAGCAGCGTTTCTTCCTGCTTCGATAACTTCATCGATTTGTTGAAAGCTATCCGATTTAAAGTCATCGAGATCCACTTGAATTAAAATGTCAGCTTTGGCCCGCTGGTCAGCGTTTTTTTCACGCTGCATAATCGTGGTCACCTGATCGGCAATTTCCCACGGTGCCCCTAGCTTGCTCCTATCTCTTAATTTAGAAACCGTGTCCACGCCGATAACCAAATCAACATTAAAATCTCTAACTTCATCAACAGGGATGTTGTTGACAAGACCACCATCTACTAATAGTAGCGTATCCAACGCGACGGGAGTGAATAGCAAAGGTACCGCAGAGGACGCTTTCATGGCGACGGCTAAATTGCCTTTATCAATTAGAATCCTTTGTCCCGTAATTAGATCACACGCCAGAGCGCGGAAGGGAATCTTCAGTTGGTCAAAGTCGGAGCTGGTCGGGTAGTTGGCTGTTAAAGTCAGGTTGGTTAAAATATAGGCTAATTTTTGGCCGGGAGTAATCGCCTGGGGAATGGCTGGTTTTAGTCCTTTAAATCGAATCTGCAAAATCGCCCGCCCGCCTTCCTGTTTCTGCCCGACAAAGAGACTGGTTCTCGGCGGCTTATCCACCATGATGGTGCTCCAATCTATTCCCTGGGCGAGTTTCTCTATTTGCTGTGCCGAATAACCCGCTGCAAAAAGTCCGCCGATGATGCTGCCCATGCTGGAGCCGACGATGATGTCTATGGGGATATTATTTTCTTCCAGTACCTGCAAAACGCCGATCTGGGCGAAACCGCGAGCACCGCCGCCGCTGAGCGCCAATCCGATTTTGGGTCGTTTGGTCAATTTATGGGGAACAAAGCAGAAGGGTGGAGCATCCGTCTTTCCAAATTCTAAAGCCAGCGTATCAATTTTTAAAGCTTGACCAGAGCTGATTGAACTGCTAAAAAGAAAAATTTCAGCCATCATTAAGTATATTAGAATTCTATTCATAACTCAAACTTTAACGAGAAAAAGATAATAAAGTTCAAAATAAATCATGATAAAAAAATGAAATTGACTTTGAAAAATATATTTCGTATATTGGCGACAATTTCGATTAATATAAAAAAAATAATGAATGTTAAGAGCCGTAACAGAAAAATTATATTCGTTAGCTTTTTCACAGCATTGACTGCTATCGGCGCATTAATTAAGATACCGGTACCTCATATTCCGATTACGCTGCAGACTTTTTTTGTGATAATGAGCGGGAATATTCTGGGATTCAAATTTGGATTTTTTAGTCAGGTATTATATTTAGCTTTGGGACTCATCGGTATTCCTGTTTTTGCCTATGGCGGCGGCGTTGGATATATTTTGCAACCGACATTTGGTTACCTTTTGGGTTATCCCGTCGGCGCTTTCACCATTGGAATTCTGTTAAAAATGCTTCACTCACATTGGAAAATAAAAGATTTTCAAAAGAGCAAATTATTTTTTGTTTATTTTTTTACTGATATAACTGGCGTTATCATTATTTTTATGTTCGGCTTATTGTATCTTTACATCAATTTGAAATTAGGTTTATATTTGCGGCTGGAGCAGTTTTCAGCTTCCCCAATTAATTGGCTTGATTCACTCAAAGTGGCTATTTTAATGTTTATTCCAATCGATCTGGTGAAGGCTGGTTTGGCTTCGTGGGTGACGATTCACCTAAACAAGTTACCCCAATTTCAAGTATGATAGCTATTTTTTTATTTGACTGCGTCCAGACAGTGGCGGGTTTCATGACTTTGGGGTGAGTAATTTTTTTTATTTTGGAATCTAAAGAAATTAAAGTGAAACATCTTATTCTCCTCAAGCATTATTTGGTCGAGATAAAACAGCATTGCTGAGAAAGGTAAATTATGAATCGCTATGTCATCGGAGTCGATGGTGGTGGGACAAAAACTGAATTCGCTCTACTTGACTATTCTGGCAATATTATTGGACGAGCTAAAGGTGATAGCACCAATTATCAGGCGATTGGCGGCAAAAAGCTAAAGGCAGAGCTGCTCAAAGGCTTTGGTGCTGTTATGAATAGCAGCGATGTTCCAGCCGTTAAAATTGAACACGTTTTTTTAGGGCTGGCTGGCGCGGGACGAGAAAGCGATAGAAAGGAAATTATCTCTTTGTTCGACGACACGGAGTTCAACAAAAAGATAACAGTTGACAGCGATGCGATGGTTGCCCTGGCCGGTGCCTTCGGAACGGGCCCTGGAATAATAATTATTTCTGGCACTGGAGCGATCTGTTTTGGAAAAAACTGCGAAGGCAAGATCGTTCGATCTGGAGGCTGGGGTTATTTATTAGGCGATGAAGGAAGCGGCTATTTTATTGGACGAGAAGCGATTATTGCCGCACTCAAAGACCTGGATGGCCGAGGCGACAAGACCAGGTTGCGAGAGAAAATTGAGAAACATTTTAAATTGACTTCAATCGATCAGATAATTCCCCATATTTATCAAAATCGAATTGACCGAGTGGCAGTAGCTGATTTGGCGCCAATTGTTTTTGAACAGGCCAACCAGGGGGATGCGGTTGCAGAAGAAATCATTCGCAGCGCCAGCAAAGAGCTGGGAATAATGGCCCGGGCAGTGGCGCAGCAACTGAATTTTGAAAGCGATGAAATAAAAGTAGCGCTCATCGGCAGCATATTTAAGCAGAAAGAAATGTTGATTAATGAGATTTCAAAAGAATTATATGAAATTTCCTGGAATGTTCAAATTTCTGATCCCATGTTTCCACCGCAATATGGAGCTGCATTGTTAGCGTTTCAAAAAGTGGGGATCGAAATTAATAACCCGCTGCTAAAAAATTTGAAAAATTCAATCAAGCAATCAGGAACAGTGTAAATCGTGCAGCCACTTATCAGATTATTAAATAAAACAGAGAAAAATGTTGTTGGATTGATGTCCGGCACTTCAATGGATGGGATTGATGCGGCGTTAGTCCATGTTAAAAATTGTGGGATTGATACCGAAATTGATTTAATAAACTTTCAAACGTTTCCTTATCCAGAAAAATTTAGAGAGGAGCTATTAGAAATTGCACAGCCGCGTCAGGGAAGCGCGGAAAAGATCTGTCGCATGAATTTTATTATAGGAGAATATTTTGCGGATGCAGTTTTAGATATTTGTCGTTTATCCAGGCTAAAACTTGAGCAGGTTGATTTGATTGGCTCGCATGGACAGACCATTCAGCATCTCCCTGATGAAATCACATTATTTAATAAAACAACACGATCGACCTTGCAGATTGGCGAGCCTGCTGTAATTGCGAATCGAACTGGCTGCATTACCGTGGCAAATTTTCGTGGCGCAGATGTGGCACTGGGAGGACAGGGCGCGCCGCTGGTTCCTTATTTTGACTATCTCATATTTAAATCTGACGATGTAAATCGGGCTGTTTTAAATATTGGCGGAATTGCCAACATGACTATTCTTAAAAAAAATTGTACAGTTGACGATGTCGTGGCGTATGATACCGGACCGGGCAACATGCTTATCGACGCTTTGATGAAAAAATTATTCAATCAAGATTATGATGAAAATGGCTCGACCGCAATGAAGGGAGAGATTTCCGAAAGATTACTATTCAGCTTGTTGCAGCAGCCATTTTTCATAAAGCCGATTCCCAAATCAACTGGCAGAGAGGAATTCGGCATTTTTTTTGTTGATCATATTTTAGCGATCAGTAAAGAGCTACAATTAAAGCCTGAAGATATTATCGCTACTATTACGGAATTTACAGCTCGCTCGATTTCGGAGGATGTAAAATTTTCATTACTAAAG
>JAEAME010000911.1_pt1 | contig 24598 bp, 17 predicted proteins | sample 8958731 | NCBI WGS metagenome assembly JAEAME01 (sample SAMN16933194, study PRJNA681113) | bioreactor sludge metagenome | isolation source: anerobic bioreactor sludge (Control) | place: India:Bengaluru | collected 2018-10-24 | reverse complement strand
TCGTACTGCCAGATGAGTTATCCCAGTAATATAAATATTGTTCATAGGGTTCTGGAGGGATGACTGGTGGATTGCTTTCATAACGAACGTTGTTCAGTGTCAACATTGTACCTGGTGCGCCAGTAACCATAGTCCAGTTTTTTGTCTTATGCACCAACGAAGTATCCACATTATCCAACGAGCCATTTCCGTTGATGGCAATATTCTGATTTCGGAGTCCACGATTATCCCCACTAAAGAAATTCATCCCATTGGCGGCTGAATTGAGATCATACGACAGCCGTACCATTTGCGCTTTTGCAATCCCGGTGAACTGATCCAGACCGCCAATATCTCCTGAAAAAATCGTTGAATAGGGATAATAGGTCATTGAAAATTTCACATCTTTCATCGGATTCCCACCAATATAGAATTTTAAGGGGATTCTTTTTTTCAGACGAACCACTGAATTTTGAGTATATTTGATAGTTGAATCCGGCGGTATTTGCAAACTATCCTCTGTCAAAGTGATCGGAAAAACAAATTTGATAGTGAAACGCATTTTTGTTCGGTCGTAGAAATCCTGATTATTACCCCCACCGTCTGAAGTTATATGAACATTTTCGGGATACCACTTTTTTCCATAGTCGAGCCGATAATAGTTCCCCAGAATTTGATCGTTAACGGCATCAAAAGAGAGATATTTTACAGGACTCTTATCCTGTTCCGTTAAGGTTGGGGATACAAACAGATAACACCATCCTTTTTTATTTTGATCTTTTGGATCAATAATTCCAATCTCGAATCGTTTGCTTGATTTGGATTCTGCGTTATCAATCCAGTTGCCCAGTGTCACTCTATCGCCGAGATCTTTCGTCAGCAAGATCAGTACATCGGTCGAATCATACGCATTATTGGATGGATCGAACGGATTTTTTTCATCAATCTGAAATGGAATTGGCGACCAGCCGCTTCCAGCATGATAAGCATAGAGAAAGAGTTGACTGGTCGGAACACTCTGCAGGAAATCGAAAAATCGATTTTCCATCATGAGTTCGATTGGTTCGTAGCCCCTCTCTGATGTTAGGCTTTTGGTCTCCAAAACCTGGCCGTTAGCAGCCACGACAAAAAATAAAATGGCAATGTTTAAAATGATGAGTTTGTATAGGATTTTCATGATAATTTCCTCCATAAATAAGGTGACAGCTCATTAGTTATAATCTAACAATTACAATTGGTTATTTCTAACTCCGATTATGAAACGATTTACATAAAAAAAGGGTTCCTTTTATTCGTTCTGCTTGTTTTGCAGATTTTCATAGGAACCCTGCTGTTTAAGTTGATAAGTCTTAGATTAGCTCCGGAGGAGGGACTTGAACCCCCAGCCTAGTGGTTAACAGCCACCCGCTCTGCCGATTGAGCTACTCCGGAATTATTAATTGAGGCGAAATATACAAAATTAATTCATTTTTGTCAAGCCTTTTTTTTGCAATAAATTCGCTGCGCCTTGCGCCCTAAAATAGTCCTTGATTTTCTAATTTAGAATAGCTACCTTTTAAGCAAATTGAATGACAAAATCCAAATCTCAGGCGCTGGCGATTGGCAAACGAAAGGGTGAATTTCCTGGGATGTTGAGAGAGCGAGAATTTCGCATCGTTTGGGTGAAGCAAGGACATGGAACCGGCGTTGAGATTGCCTCTGAAATCGATAAAGTGATTCGATATGCTGGTGAAAAGGTGATTATCAAAAAGTTAAAATAGCCTTATAGCTACCACCCTTTCATAGGTCGCGAACCTTTGAAAGGGTAGTAACTTTCTGTTTGAGAAAATTATGAAATCTCCTCAATCAAATCATAATCAAAGGGAACCAAAACTATGCGATCTGTAAAACGAATTTCCATCTTCTTCCTTTTCTTTCTCATTTTAAATTTCCCTCTCGCCTTCGCCCAAATCAAGCTACCTTCGATCATCTCCGACAACATGATTTTACAGCAGAACTTCGATGCATCCATCTGGGGCTGGGCAACGCCAGGCGAAAAAGTCAGCGTCATCGCCAGTTGGGATCAAAAAGAAATCACGACGACTGCCGATGCCAATGGCAAATGGCTGGTGAAACTGGCAACGCCTCAGGCTGGGGGGACTCATACCATCACTATCAACGATACCGTGCTGAAAAATATTCTGATCGGCGAAGTCTGGATCTGTTCGGGGCAATCGAATATGCAGTGGACAGTCAAGCAGTCGGATAACGCCGAGGCTGAAATCGCTGCGGCAAACTATCCAGCAATCAGATTATTTTATGTCGCACGGGAATTCGCCGATGAACCGAAAAAGAATTGCTACGGCAAATGGACCGAATGTAATTCGCAGACAGCAAGCAGCTTTAGCGCCGTTGCATATTTCTTCGGGCGAGAAGTGCATTGGGAATTGCGTGTCCCCATCGGATTGATTCACACGAGTTGGGGCGGAACGCCAGCCGAAGCCTGGACTCGAAAAGAAGTCTTGCAAGCAGATCCAGAACTGGCGATTTATTCAAAGCGGTTTGAAGAGAAAATTGCGGTTTCTGAGCCAGGCATTCTGCCACTGAACCAGGGTAGTCCATCCAGTCTGTACAATGCCATGATTGCGCCGCTGATTCCTTTCGGCATTCGAGGTGCGATCTGGTACCAGGGCGAATCCAATGCCAGGGAAGCGAAATTGTATGAAAAGCTTTTTCCAACGATGATCGAAAATTGGCGGGAGGATTGGCGTCATGGTGATTTTCCATTTTACTTCGTCCAGATTGCGCCCTATAATTATGAGGTGCCGCTGATCTGCGCCCTGTTGCGGGATGCCCAGCGGAAAAGCCTCTCTGTTCCCAATACGGGCATGGCCGTGACGCTGGATATTGGCGATCCCAATGACATTCATCCCAGGAACAAGCAGGAGGTCGGCAAACGATTGGCGCTGTGGGCGCTGGCAGAGGATTATGGCAAGCAAAATCTCATTCATTCAGGTCCCCTATACCAATCCATGAAAATTGAGAAAAGCAAAATCCGCCTCTTGTTCGATCAGGTCGGCAGCGGATTCATGGTAAAAGGCGGCAAGCTGACTCATTTTGAAATCGCTGGGGATGATCAAAAATTTTTTCCCGCCGGAGCCAGGATCGACGGCAAAACAGTTCTCGTTTCCAGCGATCAGGTGAAAAAGCCTGTGGCGGTTCGATTTGCTTTTAACAATACTGACGAGCCGAATCTATTTAATGAAGAAGGTCTTCCTGCTTCTTCATTCCGAACGGATGACTGGGAGATCGTTACAGAGCGTGTTCTCGTCTCTGGAAAATTCGATCCGGCCCGAGATGAATTCGTCATGGCCATGAAATGTGAATTGCATCCCCTGGAAATTCGCTACACCACTGACGGCAGCGAGCCGACGAAAAGTTCAAATCGTTACAGCGATACGCTGCGCTTCAAGGATACGATCGAGCTTCGGGCACGGGCGTTTGACAACAATGTGCCTTCAGTGGTCATTTCCAGGCAACAATTTATTCGTCATCTCGCTGCTGGCAAAAAAATAAAATTGACCTACAAATATAGTTCCCGCTATCCTGGCGGCGGTGAAAATGCGCTGGTGAACGGCATGAAAGGGAGCGATAATTTTAAAGATGGCAACTGGCAGGGATTTGAAGGCGATGATTTGATTGCCGTGATCGACCTGGGAGAGCAAAAAGAAATTTGCAGTATTTCGACTGCATTTTTTCAAGCGGTAGGTTCATGGGCGTTTTTTCCTCGGTCAGTGGAATATGCCATTTCTCAGGATGGCCAAAATTTTCAAGCCATCGCTGTTCTCGCCAATGATGTACCCGATAATCAGTCTGGCAATTTGATCAAAGAATTTGCTGGGAAATTTTCTGATATTGCGGCCCGATATGTGCAGGTGAAGGCGAAAAGTATGGGCGTTTGTCCTGACTGGCACGCTGGCGCTGGAGGGAAGGCGTGGCTTTTTGTGGATGAAATTACAGTTGAATAATGGCGAAATGATTTGGGAAGTGGACTTTTTGAGAAATAGAAATATACCAATGGAATGCCCTGAAAGGCAAACCTTGAAAGCTGTGGCAACGCCTTTGAGGTAAAAACTATTAAAAATTAGATATTCAGAAATTGGACTGGTATGGCAACCGAAAAAATGGTATATTACTTGCAAAACCTTTTCATTGTGTGAATGATCAAATTATCCCTTGTGGAAACAAATTTACGAGGTCATCAATGCAAAAACAAAAAAGGAATCTGCTCATACTGATTTTATTCTTTACCGTCGATCATTTTTTTGTTCCATCTGCCACGTCGAATCAGTCTCAAGATGAATTTATGAACTTTAAATATTTAACTGTTAAAAATTTTGTGCCAGGATTTGCCAGGACGATCTCGGGTCAGGATTTTAATTATTATTCCTGCCATCCCGATGTCCGATCCGCGCTGCTCAGTCGGGCGACCGATGGAACGATGGCCGTGGAGTGGGAGACCGAATCTCTTCCTTCCGATTATCAGGAGCCTACGGCGACGTTCATCTGGATCGCTGGTCTGGGCTGCAACATTGCGGAAAAGAAATTCGATCTGTTTATTAATGATGAATATTCCCTGACCTTTACTTCTTCAAAAGAAAAAAATTGGACCATCATCGGCAAGCAAGCTATCGAGCTTTCTTTCAACACCATTATGGTGGATCAATACACCGATCTGTTCGGCTACATGTATTTGAAAGTTCCTGCCAAAATGTTATCACCTGGGAAATCACTCAAGCTAAAGGTGGTTGGAGAAGCTGCAGGGAGCAATGCCTGGTTCATGGTTTTTAAAGAACGACTGGAGCCGAAAATTGATTTCCTGCCCGAATTGGTTTTATTGAAAAGTAAAAATCGTCCGTTACAGAGCGTCCGAATTAATGTGGTGAATCTCAATAAACCGCTGAGGGTGCATATTTATTCAAAAGATTTTGACGCTGTTGAGATGATCAATTTTGGATTTAATTCATTCTCTCTCCCGTTTGATGCGGTGAAGCAGGAAAAAGAAGTCGATATCTATATCGAAATGAGAGAACAAATGGTGGTGAAAAAGAAACTTGTATTACAGCCAGTTCGGAAATTCGAGGTACATCTCTTGCCCCATTCGCATCTTGACATTGGCTATACTCATCGCCAGGATGATGTGTTGAAATTGCAGTTTCAAAATTTAGAAAATGCCATCGAGATTGCGTCGAAAAGCCAGAATTATCCCCCTGAAGCCCAGTTCAAATGGAATGTTGAGCAGATGTGGCATGTGGATGAATATTTCAGGCAGAAGAGTCCCGAGCAGCAAGCCCGATTGCTCGATGCCATCCGCAAGGGCTGGATTGGGCTGGATGGTTTGTATGCCAATATTTTGACGGGATTGTGCCGCCCCGAAGAATTGCTGGAAGCAGTTGCCGCTGCTCGAAATTTTTCTAAAAGGTATGGAGTGAAAATCGAATCAGCCATGATTACCGATATTCCAGGCTGGACATGGGGTTTGGTGCCTGCACTGGCGCAAAGTGGGGTGAAATATCTGTCGCTCGGTCCGAATTTGGGACATCGGATCGGCTTTGTGTTCGACTGGGCGGATCAGCCGTTTTATTGGCTCTCGCCTTCGGGTGAAGAAAAGATTTTGTGCTGGGTGCATGGCAAGGGCTATAGCTGGTTTCACACGGGATTGGAATATGTGTTCACTGGCAATCTGGATGCCAATCGAGTCAAATTCGAACGAATTTTTTCCTACCTGGAAGAGCTGACTCAATCAAATTATCCTTATGATTTAGTTGGGCTGCGTTACAGCATTGGCTCGGATAATGGCCCGCCTGATCCTGATCTGGCAGAGATGATTCATCAATGGAATCAGAAGTATGAATCGCCCAAACTGATTATCTCGACCACGGCAGAATTATTTCGTGAATTTGAAAAAAAATATGGCGATCAAATTCCAGCAGTTCGAGGCGATTTCACCCCGTATTGGGAGGATGGCGCTGCCTCCACTGCAAGGGAGACGGCGATCAATCGGGCTGCTGCCGAGCGGCTGGTTCAAGCCAGCATATTATGGACGATGCTCGATCCGAACAATTATCCGCAGCAAAAATTTGAAAATGCCTGGCGAGAGGTGCTGCTATTCAGCGAGCACACCTGGGGCGCTTGGAATTCCATCAGTGCACCCGACGATGATTTTGTGAGAAGTCAGTGGCAATGGAAAGAGCAGCGAGCAATGAATGCGGAGCGTCTCTCAAAAGAATTGCTGGAGCAAGCATTTCAATCCATTGTTTCACAGGACGAAAAAATTCAAGCGATCGAGGTCTTCAATACTAATTCCTGGCATCGAACTGATCTGGTGACGCTTCCTGCCAACATGAATTTGATTGGTGATCTGGTGAAAGATGAAGCAGGGGAGAAGATGCCATCGCAACGACTTTCAACTGGAGAACTGGTATTTCTGGCAAAGGATGTTCCCGCCCTGGGAAGCAAGCGATTCACGATTCAAAAAGGAAAGCCGTTTCAGAAAGGCAAGGCTTCCATCAACAATAATCGGATTTCAAATGGTCTGATTATGGTGGAAATCGATCCTAAAACTGGCGCTATTTCTGCGCTCAAATTAAACGACCTCGATCACAATTTTGTCGATAACGGCACGCTGGCGGGACTGAATGATTATGTTTACATCGAGGGCAGAGACCCGAAAAATAAAAAGTTTATCGAACAGCCTGTGAAAATTTTTCCAAAAGAACAGGGCAAGCTGGTTGCCTCTCTGGTAATCGAATCCTTGGCGCCTGGCTGCAATAGCCTCAGCCGAGAAGTCAGGCTGGTTCATGGCCTCCCACGAATTGATATCATCAATGAGCTGGATCGACCTTTAATCCGAGAGCCAGAAGGAATTCATTTCGGTTTTCCATTCAATATTCCTGATGGAAAAATTCGTCTCAATTCGCCCTGGGCAGTGGTTCAACCAGAACAGGATCAACTGAAGGGAGCGTGTAAGAATTGGTTTACGGTGCAGCGCTGGGCCGATATTTCCAATGAAAATTTCGGCGTTACATTAGCGCCCATCGATGCCCCGCTGATTCAAGTTGGTGATATTCGCGCCGATGCCACTGTCTCTGGCTGGGTGAGAAAACTTGAGCCATCCCAGACGCTATATTCGTATGTGATGAACAATTATTGGGAGACCAATTATAAAGCGGAGCAGCCAGGCGTGACTCGATTTCAGTATTCGATTTTCCCGCACGGGAAATATGATCAGACCAAAGCAGAGCAATTCGGAAGTGAAAGCAGCCAGCCATTGATCCCTGTGGCGATTCAAAAAGATCAGCCTCAACTCAATTCGTTATTTTCAATTGAGCCTGATGATGTTGTCGTTACGATGATGAAGTCGATCGATAGCGGAAAAAAGATCATGATTCGGCTTTTCAATGCTTCGCCTGATGAAAAATCAGTAAAATTTATTTGGGGATCGTTGCGGCCAAAAGAAGTTTATCTCAGTAACTTTTTTGAGGAGCAGATTGAAAAATTGGGAAATTCGATTTCAATGCCTGGATATGGAATTAGAACGGTTATCCTTACGCTCAATTAACAGAGCATTGTGCCGCCCCAAATGGAGATATTATTTTTTGAAAAATGGGATTTTTTACGTTGACTTTTTGAAATTATTTTTATATCTTTGCATGAGATTGTTGATCAACTTGATTAGATGGTTTATGATGTTGAAGAACAAAAAATCAAAATATTTCGGACGCTTTTTTGGTGTCTTTTTTATTCTTAACATCTTCGTAAATCTCGTTAAGTTTGAGAATAACCTTTATATTTCCACAGATTCCAGCCGTTATTCAAACCGATCAGAAATAGAGTTGGTTGTCTCGGAACGAACTGAATATAATTTAAGTTTCTTTAAATTGCGTTCCTTTCCAAAACAGGCAAATGATTGCATTTTTGCTCAGATTGATTTTTCCACCATTCATAAATATTGGTTAATTCATTTTCAAAATTATATACTCATTCAATTAAAATCATTTAACCGCTCTTTTATCCCCAATCAGCAATTAGCCTCTAATTTGCATAATTTGTGGTATCATTCCTCTTTCGAGTTGAGTAATCGGGTAATTGGGTAATAAGGTAATTCGGTTATTTGGTAATAGGGTAATCAGGAATCGAACCTGATTTCTAATCTATCAGCCTAATTACCTGATGTACCAATTTCCCGATTACCTGATAAACGCATCACCCAGTTAACAAATTATGAGATTAATTTGACAAAGAGGATAATGCCATGTCTTATGAAAATATTTTGAACAAGATAAAAAGATACCACCAGAAGCTGAACGGCAGCAGGATAGAATATGACCTGAAACCATATCAAACGGCTTTGAGTGAAATCAATCGATTGAAAGCCAAGTTCGAGAACAAAAATGACGAGCAGCTCAAAGGAATTTCACAAACGCTTATAAAAAAGGCACGGGATCAAGAGTGCCTGGATAATCTGTTAGTTGAGGCTTTTGCGCTGGTACGGGAGGCGATCTGGCGTGCCTTAAAATTGCAGCCGTTTGATGTGCAGATCATCGGAGGGATTGTGATGCACCAGGGAAAATTGGCCGAGATGCGAACGGGCGAGGGGAAGACCTTGACTGCTGTGTTTCCTGCCTATCTTAATGCACTCTCGGGCAGTGGTGTGCATGTGCTTACTTTTAATGATTACCTGGCTCGTCGGGATGCCCAGTGGATGGGGTCTGTGTATCAATTTTTAGGTCTGAGTGTTGGTTTTGTGCAGGAGGGCATGTCGGTTGAGAATCGTCAAAAGGCTTATCGTTCCGACATCACTTATCTGACAGCTAAGGAATCAGGTTTCGATTTTTTGCGGGATAGCCTCTGTTATGAGCAGAAGAATATCGTTCATCGGGATTTTCATTATTGCATCATCGATGAGGCGGATTCGATCTTGATTGATGAAGCCAGGGTGCCATTGATTATCGCTGGAGCGTCTGATGATTTTGTATCGGATTCGTTCCACATGGCGCAGATTGCCCGAGGGTTGCAAGAAAAAATTGATTTTCAATTTGACGAATATGCCCGAAATATTTTCTTGACTGACCAGGGATCGAAACGAGTGGAAAATTTATTGAGTTGCGGCAGTCTGTATGATGACGAAAATATAGAAATGTTAACTCGCTTGAATTGCGCTATCCATGCCGAGTATCTATTGCAACGAGATATTGATTATATCATTCGAAATGAAAAAGTGGAACTGGTCGATGAATTTACAGGTCGTGTGGCAGATAAACGACGCTGGCCCGATGGATTACAGGCGGCGATCGAGGCGAAAGAGAATATTGCAGTTCAATCCAAAGGAAATATTCTGAACTCCATTACGTTGCAGCATTTCATCCAACTGTATCCGAAAATTAGTGGCATGACCGCGACGGCGCAGAGCGCTGAACAGGAATTCAGGGATTTTTATGACCTGGATATCGTCGTTATTCCACCGAATAGGCCGTGTATCCGAGAGGATTATCCTGCTATTATTTTTCAAACCAAAGCTGCCAAACACCAAGCTTTAATCAAGGAAATTATCGAAGTGCATAAAACAAGTCGACCGATTTTGGTTGGTACTCGAAGTGTGGCAGAGTCAGCAATGCTGGCTGAAGACTTGAAAAGACAAGGGATAACATGTGAAGTGCTCAATGCCAAACGGGATGAGTATGAAGCTCAGATTATTGCTCAGGCGGGAATGCTGGGAGCCGTCACCATTTCAACGAATATGGCAGGCAGGGGAACGGATATTCGGTTAGGCGGCGCTGACGAACGGGAGCAAGAACAGGTTGTCTCGCTTGGAGGACTGTACGTTATTGGCACCAATAAGCATGAGAGCCAACGGATTGATCAGCAATTGCGAGGACGGGCAGGTCGCCAGGGCGATCCAGGCTCGTCTCGATTTTTTATTAGTCTGGAAGATGATTTGTTTGTGAAGTATCGATTGGAAGATTTGCTTTGGTCGAACAACCGATTCCATCGCTCTGAGCGATGGAATCGGGATTCTTCAGGAGATAATATCATCATAAATCCTCTCGTCACGAAAGAAATTAATCGCATCCAGCGAATTATCGAAGGGCAAAATTTAGAAATCAAGAAAACGGTGTGCCAATATTCAGCGTTGGTGGAGCAACAAAGGAAGATGATTTTTCAACAGCGAAATGATATTTTAATGGGAACTTCCGTTCTGGATTTTTATCAATCCAATTCCCCTGATCAATTTCAGAGCCTGATGGCAAAAATTGGTGGTGAGTCGTTGTATAAAATATGCCAGCATATTTCATTATTTCATCTGGACAAATTCTGGTCAGGCTACCTGGCAGAAATTGCTGATATTCGAGAAGGTATCCATCTCACCAGGCTTGGGGGTCAGGAACCGTTGATCGAATTTCAAAAACGATCCATTGAGCTATTCGAAAATTTACAGGACGAAATAGAAGGTGAAATGATCGAATCATTTAATGCGATTAATGATAGTCGTGTTAATTTGGATAGCCTGGGATTGAAGGCACCATCGGCAACCTGGACGTATCTTGTCGACGACAATCCCTTTAAAGATATATTTGAAAACCTGCTGATTGGCAGTGTCGGATTAAAGATTGGAGCAGGTTTCTATTGGCCATTAATGAGACTGTATTTGATGTTCAAGAAAATGCGCAGACAAAAAAACTAATAATAATCTATTGACAATCTCAAAAAAACCAGGTTTATTCTTTAAACCTGGTTTTTTTTATACCTTATTGGGTAAAACCTTGAGCAAAAAATTTCTGCTTGACTATGGAAATAATTTCTTTTATATTGATAGCACAGCGATTTAAAAGAGGAGCGGAAAAATTCAGCAGCATCAAAATTTAGCTTTCCATATCATTGCCAAACCCATCGGGCCAATTTGTAACTTAAACTGCACGTACTGTTTTTATCTAGAAAAAGAAAAACTTTTCCCTCCGAAATCCCGATGGCAAATGTCAGACGAAGTGCTGGAGTCGTTCATTCAACAATATATTCAAGTCAATGATGTTCCGATAGTCAATTTTGCCTGGCAGGGGGGCGAGCCGACTTTAGCGGGAGTGGATTTTTTTAAGAAAGCGGTCTCGCTCCAGCAAAAATATGCGGATGGAAAAGCGATTGAAAATGGCTTTCAAACCAATGGCATTTTATTAAACGATGAATGGTGTGAATTTCTGGCTGAACACAAGTTTCTGGTTGGGATTTCTTTAGACGGCACGGAAGCTCTGCATGATCAATATCGGGTGAGCAAATCTGGCAAAGGAACGTTTCAGCAGGTCATGCGGGGACTGGACTTATTGAAACAGCATGGTGTTGATTTTAATATCCTCACTGCTGTGAATCGTACCAACTCAAAGCAGCCGTTGGAAGTTTATCGATTTCTAAAGGAGGTCGGCAGCGGCTTCATCCAGTTCATTCCAATTGTCGAGCGGAAATTGAAGTCGACAGATCATTTAAATCTGGTGCAGGCGCATGATCAGGATGAAGCGTTGGTTACGGATTGGTCAGTCGAGTCGCTACAATTTGGCAAATTTTTAATTAAAATTTTCGATGAATGGGTTCGGAACGATGTAGCAAAGCAATTCATCCAATTTTTTGATATTGCGCTGGAAAGCTGGATGGGCATGGCGGCTCAAAGCCTGTGTTTGTTCACTGAAACTTGCGGCACCGCACTGGCGATCGAGCACAATGGCGATATTTATTCCTGCGACCATTTCGTCTTCCCTGAAAATCGATTGGGAAATATTCTTGAAACGCCGTTGATAGCTCTGGTTTTTTCTGACCAACAAACTCAATTCGGTCTTGACAAGAAGAACCAGGTTCCAAAATATTGCTTGAATTGTGATATCCGTTTTGCCTGCCATGGCGAATGTCCGAAAAATCGCTTTGCCAGCACGCCCGATGGCGAAGCTGGGCTGAATTATTTATGCGAAGGATACAAATTATTTTTCAACCATATTGATCCGTACCTGAAATTTATGGCGAATGAACTGCGCAACCAGCAACCGCCAGCCAATGTGATGAAATGGGTGCGGGAAAAAGATCTTGGTTTTCCCAGCTTGAATGTGGGCCGAAATGATCCCTGTCCCTGTGGGAGTGGGAAGAAATTTAAGAAGTGTTGCGGTAATAATTTATAGAGAAAAAATATCGCGCCCGTAGAGGATGGGACTAAGATGTGGAAGGACGCGGGAAACATGCCGATTGATTATTGAAAATATATGATCGGATCATTTATGATGCTAAATATTTTAGCCTGATGTTTGACTTTCAGAACGTTTTAGTTAAAGAAAACAGGAGAAAGATGTATGAGCAATCAAAATCCCACCAGACGTGAGTTCTTAAAAGCAACGGCCGTTGGCACGACTGCTCTCATGATGCCATCATTATTTCTGAATTGTGATAAAACAAAACGACCAAATATTTTATTTATTATGACCGATGACCACGCCTATCAATCGATAAGCTGTTATGGTAGCAAAATTAATCAAACTCCCAATATCGATCGACTGGCTGAGGAAGGGATGCGCTTTGCTAACAGCTTTGTCACCAATTCTATCTGTGCGCCAAGTCGGGCGGTGTTATTGACAGGAAAATATAGCCATGTTAATGGACAGATCGATAATAGGGTGATCTTCGATGGCAACCAGGTAACCTTTCCGAAATTACTACAACAAGCAGGCTATCAAACAGCGGTGATCGGCAAATGGCATTTGAAAAGCGATCCCACGGGATTTGACTACTGGAACGTTTTGCCTGATCAGGGACAGTATTATAATCCTGATTTTATTGAAATGGGTAATCGGAAAAATTATATTGGGTACGCCACGGATCTGATCACTGATTTTGGCCTAGATTGGATAGAAAAGAGAGATAGGCGCAAGCCGTTCTGTTTGTTGCTCCATCACAAAGCGCCGCATCGGAACTGGCAGCCTGATGAGAAGCATCTGACGATGTACAATGATGTTGAAATTCCCCTGCCTGAAACATTTTACGATGATTACAGCACTCGCAGCGATGCCGCCCGTCAGCAGGAAATGACCATCGCCAATCATACCAATCTGGCTTATGATCTGAAAGTGCCAGCCGACGGGGATTCAGCGACTTTGAAGGGATTGGAATTAAGCCATTTCAATGATCTGAAAAGAATGATTCCAGAGCAGCGTCACGTCTGGGAAGCGGCTTATAATCCGAAGAATGAAGCATTTAAAAAAGCCAATTTGCAAGGCAAGGAACTGGCGGAATGGAAATATCAAAGATACATCAAAGATTATCTACGCTGTATCGCCTCGGTGGATGATAATATTGGCAGGGTGCTGGATTATCTCGAAGAAAAGGGGCTGGCGGAAAATACGATTGTGGTTTATACCTCTGATCAGGGATTTTACCTCGGCGAGCATGGCTGGTTCGATAAGCGATTTATGTACGAAGAATCGCTGCGGATGCCGTTGATTTTCAGATATCCAAAAGAAATAAAAAAGGGGGGAGTTAATGAAGACATGGTATTGAACCTGGATTTTGCGCCGACATTTTTGGATGTTGCTGGCATTCAAATTCCCCAGGATGTGCAAGGCAGATCTTTGCGCTCCATTTTGAAAGGATCGACGCCAGCAGATTGGCGGGACTCGATTTATTATCACTATTACGAGTATCCCGCCTGGCACATGGTAAAGAAGCACTATGGCATTCGGACGAAGCGGTATAAATTGATTCATTTCTATCATGACATCGATGCCTGGGAATTTTATGATCTGCTGAATGATCCTCATGAGCTGAATAATTTGTATGGCGATTCCGCTCATCAGGAAAAGATTGAAAAATTGAAGCTGGAACTCAACAAATTGCGTAAGGTTTATAATGACTCGGAGGAGCTAACGAAAAGTTTTATTAAAAAATAATCAAATCGTTCCAAAGAACGATAATAAGATACAGAAGAATGCTGGAAACGTCGTGCTATTTATTATGAATCGCATTTCTCAGCCCAATGTTTGAAAATCAGGGCAGATGATATAATTGAAACAAATTACTTGAAAGGATAAATGCTATGGCAAACATCAAAGATATGAAAATGAATCCCCCTGTGAAAAGGCTCATCGGAATAACCCCTAAAATTGGTATTCGACCGGTGATCGATGGCAGACGAAGGGGCGTGCGGGAATCGCTGGAAAATCAAACCATGACGATGGCGAAATCAGCCGCCGAATTTTTAACTAAGAATCTTCGTCATTCCAACGGATTGCCAGTTGACTGCGTGATTGCCGATACCTGCATCGGCGGTGTGGCAGAAGCGGCGGCAGCGGCAGAAAAATTTGCCCGTGACGGTGTCGGCGTTTCGCTCACGGTGACTCCCTGCTGGTGCTACGGCACTGAAGTGATGGATTCTGATCCACTGATTCCGAAAGCGGTGTGGGGATTCAATGGCACAGAGCGTCCTGGTGCAGTTTACCTGGCGGCGGCGTTGGCTGGCTATTCACAAAAAGGATTACCAACTTTCGGCATTTACGGACGAGACGTGCAGGATCGAGATGATAAGACCATCCCTGATGATATCAAAGAAAAGTTATTGCTCTTTGCCAAAGCAGGATTGGCTACGGCTGAAATGAAAGGCAAATCCTATCTCGCCCTGGGTGCAGTCTCCATGGGAATCGCTGGCTCGATTGTGGATCAGGATTTTTTTCAGGATTATTTGGGAATGCGGAATGAAACCGTGGATATGAGTGAATTTGTGAGACGCATCGAAGAAGGAATTTATGATAAAGAGGAGTTCCAGCGAGCGTTGCAGTGGGTGAAAGAAAATTGCAAAGAAGGCGAAGATGTCAACCGAAAAGAGATTCAAACTTCGAGGGAAAGAAAAAATTGGGAATGGGAGACCGTGGTCAAAATGACGATGATTGCCCGTGATTTGATGATCGGCAATCCGAAATTAGCTGAATTGGGCTTTGCCGAGGAAGCCCCAGGGCATAACGCCATCGCGGCTGGATTCCAGGGGCAGCGGCAGTGGACCGATCATTTCCCCAACGGCGACTTTCTGGAAGCAATTTTGAATTCTTCATTCGATTGGAACGGTATTCGTGAACCGTTCATTATGGCAACAGAGAACGATTGCTTGAATGGCGTTGCCATGCTGTTCGGCCATCTGATGACTGATACGGCTCAGATTTTTTCCGATGTTCGAACCTATTGGAGTCCAGCCGCCGTGAAACGGGTGACTGGAAAAGCATTGACAGGAAAAGCAGCCAATGGCATCATTCATCTCATCAATTCTGGCTCATCCACGCTGGATGGGACAGGACAGCAGACTGATAAAAAAGGCAATCCAGTGATGAAGCCATTCTGGGAAATCACTCCCGAAGAAGTCAGGAAATGTCTGGAGGCGACCCGATGGTGTCCTGCTGAATTGGAGTATTTCCGTGGCGGCGGCTTTTCTTCTCAATTTTTATCAAAGGGCGAAATGCCAGTCACCATGTTCCGAATCAATCTCGTGAAAGGATTGGGTCCTGTGCTGCAAATCGCCGAGGGCTTTACGATTGATCTGCCAGAAGATGTCCATGAAATTTTAAATCGCCGCACCAGCCCCAACTGGCCTACGACCTGGTTCGCCCCAATCTTAACTGGCGAAGGAGCTTTCAGAGATGTCTATTCGGTGATGGCAAATTGGGGCGCCAATCATGGAGCGATCAGCTACGGCCATATCGGAGATAAATTGATAACGCTGGCTGCTATGTTGAGAATTCCGGTTTTTATGCATAATGTTTCTGAAGATCGAATCTTTCGTTCCAGCGCCTGGTCAGCTTTTGGCACCAGGGATTTAGAAGGGGCTGATTTTCGAGCCTGCGCCAATTTTGGACCAGTGTATGGATTTAAGAGATAGGGGAGTGGTGGAGTGATGGAAGATTGGAATAGTGGAATGCTGGATTTTTGGAGTAATGGAATGTTCATTTAAGGTGACGGTGTTTCAATAATCCACCACTCCATCACTCCGATTCCCAAACCAGGAGCAGTTGAATGATAAAAACAAATCAAAAGAATGACCGAATGAGTTGGTGGACCGAAGCCCGCTTTGGCATGTTCATCCATTGGGGACTTTACTCGATGGCAGCCCGTCATGAATGGGTGAAAAAAATCGAAGAAATAACGGATGAAGATTATCAGAAATATTTTGATCTGTTCAATCCTGATTTGTATGATCCGAAAGAATGGGCGCAAATGGCGAAGCAGGCGGGGATGAAATACTTTGTCATCACCACCAAACATCACGAGGGATTTTGTCTCTGGGATTCAAAATATACTGATTACAAAGCCACCAATACGCCTTATGGCAAAGACTTGATCAAACCAATGATTCAAGCATTTCGGGAGGAAGGGTTCCGAGTCGGATTTTATTATTCGCTACTGGATTGGCATCATCCTGAATACACGATTGATTTTCACCATCCGATGTACAAAAATGAAGCTTTCAAACAAAAGAATAAAAATCGGGATGTGAGAAAATATGCGGAATATCTTCATCACCAGGTCGAAGAATTGCTAACAGATTTCGGACAGATCGATTGCCTATTTTTAGATTTTTCCTTTCCCGATCAAAAAGATGGCAAAGGAAAAGATGATTGGCAGTCTGAAAAATTATTGAAAATGATTCGCGAACTCCAGCCCAATATTATTATCAATGATCGGCTCGATCTGCTCAATGTCCCACGTGGCTGGGATTTTCGGACACCAGAACAATTCAAGCCTCGTGACTGGGTGACGATGGACGGCAAAAAAGTGCCCTGGGAAACCTGCCAGACTTTTTCGGGATCCTGGGGCTATCATCGGGATGAGAGTAGCTGGAAAAGCACGAAACAGCTCCTTGTGCTATTAATCGAAACCGTGAGCAAGGGTGGTAATTTGCTTTTGAATGTCGGACCAACGGCTCGCGGGACATTCGATGATCGGGCGAAGCAACGTCTCAATGAAATCGGCGAATGGATGAAATTGCACCATCGTTCGATCTCTGGCTGCACTCAGGCACCTGAAAATTTTAAAGCGCCAGAAAATTGCCTCCTCACTTATAATCATGAAACAAATCGTATCTATGTGCACATTCTCGATTGGCCACTGGGTAGAATAATTCTTGATGGCTTTGGCGGAAAGGTGAAGTATGCGCAATTATTGAATGACGCATCAGAAGTGAGATTTATCACGGAGCATCGATCATCGGTATTGAATGAGGAAATCACCAGTGATACGCTAATTTTGGGTTTGCCGATTCCGAAGCCTGCTGTGGCGGTTCCTGTGATTGAAATATTTTTGAAATGACTGCTTATCCTGTGGCGGTTCATTTTCATCGAAATTTTTTAGCTCGTCAATATCAAAGTGGCGACCGATTTTGTGAATGGATCGCCAATCGATTTCACCCACAATATTGACGAACACAGCTTCGTCACTTTTATTGATTTTCGTTTTTAAGTCACCAGCGAGATCACGATCGATTGAGAAAGTATTTACCCGAACCATGAGCAATTTCAATTGAAGCTCCGCCATTTCAGGATCTTCATCCTCAGTTGCTTTGCTAATTAATTTCAAGAGAGGGCTGTTTACGTAAACTTCGACAGTCTCCTCGGCATCATCAGGAATTTCAATCTCATCAAGATTGACGTAACCCGGATGTTGTTTGATTTCATTATCCTCATCGGCGAGCAGGGAAGCCACTGGCAGACTAAAGGTCAAAACGAATAGAATTAAAAAAATTATTTTTTTCATCTCAAACCTCCGCTTAAAATAGATAGCATTTATTTATTTTTTGGCTTGAATTTCATTAATAGAAACGGAGAGAGGGACGAAAATGTTACATAACTGGTAATACAGACCATCGTGTCTGAGGTGTAATAACGGCAATTCAATTCATCCTGCGATAATGGGAAGGTTTAGGATATAAAGCTTAATCTGAATTTTCTAATTCAAGCGAATTGATTCTATGGAGATAATAAAACTCCAATCGCTCAGTCGTCGGATTTGCTCAATTAGCGCTTTTTTAAGATAAAATCATTGTGATTTTTGCTCAGCAAAAATTTCTTTCAGAATATCACCAGCTTCAGCAATTTTCTCGATCAAATAGATCGGCATCTTTTTTTGTTCGGCGATGGTGCTAAAGAATCGATCTTCATTACCAGTTTTTACAATAATCAAACAGTCGGCATTTTCAGCCGCCACTTTGTTGAATTCATCGGATAATTTTCCCCGTCGCGAAGGACCGCCGACGTGCATGGTGATAATCGTCATTTTCATCTCGCGGGCAGCTTTGATCAGCGAGTTCACCCGAGCCAACTCCTGATCTTTATCAATATTTGCCGCGCCCAATCCTTTGGTGCTTCCGCCAGTGACCAGAATCAGTGTAGCATGATTTTTTAATTGATCAGCTTTGGCGAGCTTGTCGAATGTAAATTGCAAACCAGCCTTCTGCGTCAGAATCTTGATCATCGTGACATCCTGGCTTTGTCCCGCCGCAGTAATCAACAGCGATTCTTTCGCATGAAAATCATTTGCCCAGGTTGCTGTTGTTAGTATCAAAAATATAATCGCGAAAGATGATATTACTCTCATCTGAAACCTCCATGATTTTAGGTAATTGGGTAATCAGGTAATTTAGTAAATTGGCTTGTTGTTTAATTAATTTAAAATTAAGCTGATGGCCCAGTTACCGAATTACCCAGGAAAGCTCATTTCAAAAATCTCCCCACATCTTTTTCTTGCAGCTCATTAAAATCAGGAATGCCTTCAATCACAATTGCCTGATCGGGATGATGTTCGCTCCAAAGTTGTAACAGATGCCTGAGCGCCGTTAAATGTCTTCCAACTCTGACTTTCAACGGAATGCCCTGTTTCGGATAATCCACTTCGAGCAAGCCATGTTGAGCCGCTTCGGAATAGAAGCGATCTTTGCCAGAAACGACCATGTCGTCAGTGGTTCTATCATGATACCGGCCCTGAACCGTATTGGCGGATTCCATCAACAGCGCGACGATATTTAAATGATCGCCCCATTCCCGATGGGATAGCCCTCGAAAGTTTTCTGGCGATGGCTCTAAATTGAATTCCATTCCTTCCATTTGCAAATTGATCACTGTCTCGGCTGCTAATTCAAATGCCAGAGGATGCGCCACGATGGCATTGATTACGGGATATTCCAATGAAGCTTCGTGCAGATCGATTCCCAGATTGACCTTTTCTTGTTTCATCAATTGCATGATGGCATAAGCGACCTGTTCGGTCAATGACCCATCGGGACGTCCCGGGTAAGCGCGATTCAGATTTCGCGTTTCATTGCCGGATAATTTTTGCCCGGAGGGATAGTGGCGATAGACTTCTGGATCAGGCCATTGATCGACTGGATTGGATGCGCGTGAGCCCAACCGAAACCATCGTTCACCTCTGGCAGTTGTGATTTTAAATCGCTGCGGATTTGCCTCTTGAGGATCGTTATGGGTGAAGCCACTGTTATTGGCGCGCGGGATGACAATTACTTTCCCCTGGGTCACCTTAATATTTTCAATCAGACCGATCGCTGCGATAAAACCGGCTGGCTCGTTGGGATGCGTTCCTCCTAAAATGAGCGCCGTTCCCCCAGGCATTTTGCTATCCAAAATATAAACTTCACTATCGCCGCGACTACCTTTTAAGTCTGAAAAATAATGGCTCAATAAACCTTTCTTTGATACCCCATCGCCTGGAATGATTTGCTCTGGCTGTCGCATGGTGAGAAAACTTTTTGTCGAAAAAAAACATGCGATCAGAATTAAAATTAAAAAAAGAATTGCTGATATATGATTTCGTTTCATAATCATTTTAGTAAATTAACAGCACCCGTAAGATTATCGGGATTAAAACCAGAATGTGAGAGAGCTGCTTTTTCCAGTTCTGTTCATCGAACAGATCGAGGATCACCAGGCAAAGCACGATAGCCGTAATTAAAATATAAATCCATTTCAACATAAATAATCCTTTAATAAACTGTGATCATTTCATCGCATGATCAAAAATTTCGCCAGCCAGTTAGCCGACAAAATCATGCCAATACCGAACAGAGCCGTAATCAAAGCGTAAGGCAAACAATTGACAAACATCTTGAAATAATTCGATTCGCCCACAATCTGAGAGCGAAAAATGCCGGCCAGCGCGGTCGTCGGCATTAAATCACCGAGGCTGGCAATCAATGTCAACGCCGAAGCCACGATAATTTCATTGTTACCCAGCAGCGCTAATAGAAATGGAACGCCCAGCACATAAGATGCGCCATAAGAAGAAATCGCGCCAAACAACGGCAGGCTGATCATCATTCCAATATAAAGCCAGAACGATGGCAATTGCATGGTTTTGACCGTGAGAAATCCACGCACGCCAATGAGCGTCATAATCTGGATGAACATGCCGATCCCGGCTAAAATACCCATCACCGGCAGGGCGTCTTTGATCGCCTTTCTGGCGACCGAAAAATAATTAAATGATTTGCCCGATCGAAACGCGGTCAGGCTGGCGATGACGAAGGTCAACGGAATGCCCAGGGTAGTGAATTTTCCCGGCGCAATTCGAGCCGCCAGCATCAATCCAATGAGAACGATGATGGGCAGAAACAAGCGAAACCAGCGAACATCTGATTGAGATTCAGGGAAATTTTCCAGCACAATATGGGGATCGACGGATTGAATATGCCGATAGCCCAATACTAAAGAAGTAAAGAGCGCCAATGGAATAGTGGCAAACAAAAGCGCCAATTCAAAACCGATGTATGGCATATCCACGCCGCCGCCGATAATCATGGCCGGGATGTTGATCGGTGGCGCGATCATTCCGTACAGCGCAGCCATGGCAATAATACTGCCGGCTTTGATTTTTGGGATGCCCAGGTGCATAAGCGCTGGGGCGACAAAGGCGCCAGTGGTCAACACAGCCGCGGTGGACAATCCAGTGACCATGCCGGGAAACATCACAAACAGCGTAACGAAAAAAAGCAGCCAGAAGGGACGATGGTGGAAATGAAGGATAATTAATCGATTGATTTGATGGAGCGCTCCGGTAGCTTTGATGATCTCCATGAAAATCATGGCAGTGGCGATAATCAAGATCGGATCGAAATAGGCGAAGGAACCTTCTACCAGATGTCGGAGCGGAAAACCATAACCAGCGGCTGCCGCAGCGATGATCGATGAGATTGCCAATGAAACACCAATCGGAAATCTGCCAAGAAATACGGCTGCGGCGAAAACGAGAATCATCAAGATCAAAAGATAAAATTCAATCGCCAACAATGGCTCCTATTGAAAAAGGAAAAATAGCTTTTAGTTCTACACCACTGTCCTAAACCTGCCAGAATAACTTGACTGTCATCTGCGAGATGACGGTCAATTTGGAATTACTGTTTCCTATAGCCAAGACAACTCCCTTTCAGCCAGTCGCGAAATGTCCCTTCAATCACGCAATCATGACAAACCTCAGTTGGAGTGAGAACGATCTGTGCCGCAGGATTGAATCGTCCAGAAAAACCCAACCTCTTTTTTTTCAAAAGACCGATAAAATTTTGATGCTCCTCAGCCAGATGAGCTGTATAAATACTGCGTAGCCGATTTTTCTTATCCTGTTTCAGCCAGGGGATGATCTGATCAGTCAGATCGTAGAAGGCATCGAATAGAAAAATCTCTTTGACATTTTGATCCAGATTTCCCTGCACCAGCGAAAGAATCGCGGGACGATAACCACCGCTATGGGCGGAAATAATGATCTTCCCGATTTCAGTACTTTTAATTCGATTTTCAGGCTTCAAGATTTCTAAAATTTCTTCCACCATTTTTTTTAACCCGCCCTTGTCTTCCATTTTTCCGCTGCCCGAATCTGATGCCCGATACGGTCCCTGTGCCAGCACCAGAATCGCATTCTTTTGGGAAGCAACCAATTGCTGCACCATGTTGAACTGCTCCATCACATTCAAAACATCATTGTTCCAGCCATGAAAATGGACGATCAGATCGACCGCGCCATCGACCTCGTGGAATTCTTTGGGAATGACCACGATGACGCTGCTGTCCGAATAATGAGGATCGTACGGAAAGAATTTTTCTTGATATTGATAGCCATTTTTTCTCGACGGATGCGGAAACGGAGCATTCCTCAGAAAGAGTCGTGCCCATTCGCCGCTGGGGAAGCTGGTCCAGTCAACACCCGTGTGGTATGGTCGTTCAAAACCCACATCGCCTGTGAAATGGTTCCAGACCAGGCGAGCAGCCTTTGCCGCTGCCATCACGCCCAGATTTTCAGAGCCATCCCGCCAATCCTGAATCTGGTCACAGAATATGGCAAGGGCGAAATCGGCTCGTGGGGAGAACACCAATCCAACATCCCCCCGAACGCCAGTGTAGCCGCCTGTTTTATGCGCTACTTTCAGATCAGGCATGGTTTCCAACGGCAGCAGCCGAGGAATCATGTCATTATATTCCTGGTTTGCCATAATGTCGATCATTTGCTGACAGGAAGCTGAATCTACCAATTCCCGTTTATAAATTTTTTCTAACAGCAGCACCATATCTTCAGGCGTCGAAACGCCGACCCCATATCGGATCGATTCAGGCGAATCGGTTTTAGTTTTCCAGGACATGAGCTTATTTTGCAAACGGGTATTTTTCAATCCCAACGCCTTCATTCGATCATTTACTGCTGCGAGTTTTTCCTGATGATCTTTGCCCAGCGCATCGATAACGAGATTGGTGGCGGTATTGTCGCTGATGGTGATCATCATCAGCACCGCATCGATCAATTGCTGTTCCGTGGTTCCATAAAAATATTGAAAGAATCCAGAGCCACCCCATTTGTTGGAATCAGCCAGCACCGTCTTTTGCGTGGGATTAATTTTTCCCTCTGCTGCCTGATAAAAATATTCCACCATGATTGGCAGCTTAGTGACGCTGGCCGTGGGGAATTTTTCATCGGCTTTGTAAGAAAGAACTTCTCCTGTTTTTAAATTTTTTGCCATGATACCCATTCGCCCACCAAAGGATTTTTCGAGGGAGTGGATTTGGTCAGTGAAGGTTTGTTGATCTTGAGGAAAAGCCGAAAGCAGAGAAATTAAATTGATAAAAATTAGAATCAGGGTAATTAGAGTTAAGCCTTGCTTCGCTATTGGATTGTTCATATTTATACCTTTTAAGGATATGAATTTTTAATCCTTACCAGATTACTCTCACTAAGCCTGAATCGGTGATCACTTCATCTTTTGTAATCAGAATGCTATGCGTCAATAGAGCGGTCGCCACAATAACCTGGTCATGCAACTCAGTAAGATTCTCAAGTTCTCCCAGCTTTGCAAGAATTTCATAGTCAAATGGATACAAGAAATAGTTGGGACTGGTGATTATCCGATCTAATAGTTTCTGGTAATCGAAGCTAATCTTCTTCTTCCGGGCAATATAATAAGCTTCTGCCATCACAATTACAGGTACATAAGCAGACGAATATCCTGATTCTACCTCCAAAAAGCATTGCTTTTCTTTCTGGCTCAATATTGGCGAGCGAGTGAAATGCCAGACCAGACTATGGGTATCAATAGTATAAATCGCCATGGCTTATTGCTCCATTGTCTGAGTAATTTTAAAAAGAGATTTTTTCGCCGATTCAAAATCTTCGGCAGACACTTCGATACCTGCCCAAATACCACCTAACTTCAATGGTTGTTGTTTGTTTTTTATCGTCTTTTTTAAACGAATTACTTCACTCTCGATTTTCTCGAGCTTTTTGATGATGACTATGATATCTTCCATTTTTCATTTCCTTTTTGATCATAGTTCTATGAGATCTTTTATTAGCAGCTTTTTTGCCAATTATCTGCTATAGATATTGGCGTCCGATTTTTAACATCAGGCTGATGACTCCTGCCAGGCAATATAATATTTTGTGGGTACAAAGTCAATATGTTTTTAGTATTGAAATTAGAGTCTAAATGAGGTTCAGATCCTTTTTAAGTATTTTTTAGACAGTTATTAATGCTTTCATTTTTATTTTGTATGCTTCTTTAGCATCTCTGTTTTTTCTCGGATATACGCTTTGATCTCCTGTGAAATATCCGCCTCCGACAGCCATTTTTCAAATCCATCAAACGACCAGCCTGTTTCAAACTCCTGGGCGCAGAGCTGCTTCAGTTCTGCATCGATTGCTGTGGTATTCCTTTTCTGAATTTTAAAAACAACGGCTAATAAATATCTGCTAATAGCTTGAACTTCTATTGATTCAGCCAGCCGAATGGCTGAGTACGCTGTCTGTTCCGCCTCGGCTATTTTCCCTGTTATGATTAAAATCTCAGTCAATTTTGCTACAATAAACCAATTCTTTCCCATAGGAGTAATGTGAGGTTCGAGGACGGCATTTTTAAGCAATTCAATTACAGTAATATAATCGCTGATAGATCGGTCGTAATCCTTGAGAGCAGCATAGGCCTTTCCGCGGCCAATAAAGGCTCGAGTTGCTGTAGGATTCAGTGCAATAGCTTTTGTGTAGTCTAAAATAGCACCTTCATAGTCTTTTGATTCATATAAGCAAGTTGCTC